>Ga0265296_1000751_pt1 | contig 44268 bp, 44 predicted proteins | sample MunlanPumphouse1_FD_189073 | JGI IMG/M metagenome (GOLD analysis project Ga0265296, IMG submission 189073) | Groundwater microbial communities from a municipal landfill in Southern Ontario, Canada - Pumphouse #1 | ecosystem: Environmental > Aquatic > Deep subsurface > Groundwater | place... | reverse complement strand
TCCCTCCTTTAAGTAGCATCTCCGTCAAAGGCCCTGAAACCAAATAAGCCCTATACGGGCTCCGTTTGGCAAAAGGACAAAGGTCAAATCCGGTTCCAGTGGAAATGCGTCAACACCTGTGGAAAATAGTCTTTTAATCCGTTATTTTTCGAAAATACGCGTTTTAATCAGGATAAAACCTGTCAATTTAGCGGGCTTACAGCAGCCCCTTTTTTGGGGGGTTACTTTTGGCCATGCCAGAAAATTTCCTGCCTTTGAGCACCCGTCGTGACCCTGTTTTTTAATCGGCGGAGAGTGTTACTTTACCATAGCTTCTTCCACCACCGCAATCTCATCCGCCGTCAGTCCGTTCAACCCGTACACCAGCGATTCGATCGCCGGCCAATCGACTTAACCTCCTGCCAGGAGGGGCGGCGCTCTTTCAGCCTCGCCAACGGAGTTTACCGGGTATCGTTTAGAGAACCGGAACCGGCAGGCTCTCCTCAAAGCCGGCAAAATGTTTGTCGCCGCTCAGGATTTTCAATCCGTGCAACCGGGCTGTCGCAAGGATCATGCAATCCACAGCTCCCATCTTAGTTTTCCCTTCGCATTGCGCGAGTTTGATTGTACCTCCAAGCATTGCAATCTGGTTGTCAACCGGAATAACCTCCACTTGTTCTGTGATCTGGTTGATAATTGAGATGGCACTTTTTGAATCCTTGAGTTGTTCGATCCGGTAGCGGAGCTCATAGATTGTTAATGTTGAAATGAAAAGGTCCGGATTATTAAGGACGATAGTGCGTACACGTTCCCCCTTTTTGGATCCCATCATCATCTCAATCCATGCCCATGTATCAACAAGGATACTGGGAGCGGTCATCTGCATCCTCCTCTTTTACTTCCCGGTCATGGTCGCGGTAGATTGCTTCAATATCCAGGTCGGGGAGGATGCCGAAGAGCGAGCTGAGCGGTTTAACCGGTATAAGTTCGATGTGCCCCGCTGCCTCCCGTACCTTAAACCTGTTTGATTCGAACCGGTCCCGGATTTTTTTGGGAAGCACCATCCGGCCGGTTGCGTCAACGGTGATGACCGGGCCGGTGTCCGGTCGGTACTCAGCCTGTGGTTCACTAACGCCATGATTTTTTTTGGATTTGCCGGGTTGCCGGGTCTTTTGTTTCATAGGATTTCCTCTTACAGACAGATGGGGCCTATGGTAAAATAAAATTTTTGGTAAAAAAATAAAAACGGTAAAAAATAGTATTGGAAATTTATCTTCCGGGAGAAAGAGGGCTCTGGGATCCAACAGCCTCACGCACTTTCTCCGCTTCCGGGTTATCTTTTAATAGATTATGACGAAACACTCACTATAGTCTGAATACTATGTCACGCGCTTCTGTTGAGGTATCGATCTCGCCCGATGTTTTTCGGTGGTTGTGTGGTACTTCCGGGTGGCTGGCAAAGGACATTGCCAAACGCATCGAAGTTCCGGAAGAAGATGTACGGAGCTGGTACGAAGGAAAGACCAAACCCATTTTACCTTTGACAAAAGTGGAGAAGCTCTCTGAAGCATTCAAACGACCACTTGCAGCCTTCCTTCTTTCCAAACCTCCGGAAGAGGTAAAATCACTTCCGGATTTCCGTAAACTTCCCGGTGTTCACGGCGATTTTTCAAAGGAGACGCATCTTGCGATCCGGAAAGCCCGGAGATTGCAGAACGTCCGCAGCGAGCTGATGGAGAACCTCGGTACTGATACGCATATTACCATAAAAAAACGCACCACACAGGACAATCCAGAGACTGTTGCCAACGATGAAAGAGTAAATTTGCCGGTAGATCTGGCTCAAATTAGTACGAGCACTCCAACAAAACTTTTCCAAATCTGGAGAGACTGGTTTGAACAGAAAAATATTACGGTACTCCAATTGAAGATGCCTGTTGAGGACGCACGGGGATTTTCACTCACCGATATCGAACCGTTTGTGATTGTTGTCAATGAATCTGACACACCGAATGCAAAGATCTTCACACTCTTTCACGAATACGGGCACATTCTCTTAAACGAATCCGCGGTATGCAACCGGGACAGCGATGAAATAGACGATAAAAGGATTAAAAATATCGAATACTGGTGTAACCGGTTTGCCGGAGCATTTTTAGTCCCGGAAGATTTTCTCAAAAAAGAGTTGGGTATTGAGAAACTTTTCCAGACAACTCATTATTCCAGAATAGCCGCATCGATAGCGAACAGGTTGAAGATCAGCAAAGAGTCTGCCCTTATGCGATTGCTCACTCTTGACTACATCAGCTCATCCGAATTCAGAACCGAACGGGATAAAATCCGGGCAGATGCTGCGTTACTGAAAGAACAGATAAGAGAGAAACAAAGTCAAAGTGCTAAAAAGAGCGGCCCTGCAATATCTCTCGATCAAAAGTGCCTTAATGAAAAAGGGCATCGTTTTGTCTCACTTGTACTGAAAAATTCCGATCTCGGATATATCACAAGCCGTGATGCTCTTGATTATCTCGATATCAAAATGAAAAATCTGGAAAAGCTTCGGGCAGAATCGTGAGTGTCTGAATGCACGAGACTGAAAATCTGTATATTATTGATACTTCTACTCTCATTGAATTACAAAGACGTTACCCTTCTGATATTTTCCCCAGTGTGTGGGAGCATATACACGATCTCGCAATCGCCGGGAGACTGATTGCTCCCATAGAAGTAAAAAAGGAACTTCTCGAAGGGTATGATATCCTGCTACAATGGGTAACGGATCACGATTTTATTTTCAGGGAATTCGATGAGGATATCATCGTGAAAACCCAGGAAGTCTTAAGCCGATTTCCCCGTATTGCAGATTCCGAATCTGACAAATTATTCCATGCTGATCCCTTTGTTGTCGCTTTAGCATTAGCAATGAAGGAACAACCTCAACAAACCCTGATAAAGTACAGGATTTGCGTTGTCACTAACGAAAAAGGAAAATTAATAGGGAATCCCAAACTTCATCCGAATAATATGAAAAAGATCCCGGATGTCTGCTCCCACTATGGTATCGATTGTATCGATCATTTCGGATTGTTCAGAGAAGAGAACTGGTTGTTCTAACTAAGTAGTTTTTACTTACCAACGCTCTCCTCCACAACCGCAATCTCATCCGCCGTCAAGCCGTATAACCCGTACACCAGCGAATCGATCTGCCGGTCGGTCGACTCGATTTCCTGCGTGACGAGCCGCTTCTCCTGATCGGTCTTGGCGTGGCTCAGGTGCTTGTGCAGTTCCAGCATCCCGGTTACGAGCGTGACCATGCGATCGTGCCGGGTTTTATCATCGGGTTTGTCGAAGTCGATAGTGTAGATGGGAAATTTCCCAATAGCTGTCGGACTGATATGATACCCACGGTCTGTAAGCGAACATGTATGTGTAATTACAAATCTGCCAAGGAAAGAGTTCAAAATACCTGCAAGGAACGGATCATTACGGGAAATCGAAAGGAGTGTATGTGTAATTGCATAGGTACCCTTTGAATCAAAGAAGAATGCCGGATTGAACTGATATGGCGAAAATATAATTTTCGGCCTGTTCATTTCTGGTTCCATCTTACCTATGAAGGAACCGGAGGAGAAATCCGAATTCTCTTTGCTATCATTAAATCCGGATTCCTTGTCTTGCTCTCTCATAAATTTTTCAAGGTACTTAACTAATGCCCGGCACTTTCGGAGATTTCGGCGGTCTTGTGTCAACAGCACAAACCTTTCCGGCGGCTCTGACATGTATCTCAGAATATCAACCGGACGAAGCAATGGAACAAAAAAGTGCCGGCACCACCAAGCGTTCTTCGTCAACTGATTTTTCGTTGCCGGGTCCACAACCAGCGGATTGTTCCTTATCCGATGTATTCCGGCATCGATCTCCCCCATAACGTACTGTTCAAGCGGGATTCCGGTCATTTGTATTTTTTTAAGAATATCTGCTGTGCGGGTATCATCAAGTTTCCATCCGCCGTCATCAAACAGACGCTGATCTAGTGTGAAATTGTGTGCACCGCAAAATACTCCCTGTCGCAGTCTAGCACTATTACAATCTGGTGATACAACAAACGGATGGTCGGGTTGCTGGTTTTGGAGAGAGAGGGCATACATCAATGCCTCACATTCCGGTAAATGACGGGTCCTGTTAGTATTAGTTATCTTTACTATCTGACGGGAGAGAAGAAAGCGCCGGAGCGGCCGGGCGTAATGGGATCGCAGGAACGTACCTGGAACAAGAATTGTGATTATCCCAAATGGCTTCAAAAGCGAGAGCCCCCTCTCGATGAAGTACCCGTAGAGGCCTGCCGATGATGCATAGGAGTCATAATGAGTCTGGAAGTACTCCTCCCGGGCCTGAATGATTAACGGCCGATACGGTGGGGGTGCACCGATCACAGCATCAAATCCACCTTTATCCATAATTTCAGGAAATGCTTCCTTCCAATCGAACGGGTTTACTTTCCGGCGCTCGTCCGCGTTGAACGGGTACACCGGTTTTCCAGTGAAGTAATCCGGCGCGATCAGGGAGTTCCCACATCTGATAGTCTTTGTCAGGAACGTACAGACCTCACGTATCTGACTAGGCGATACAACATCGGAGCCTAAACGCCTGCTCTCTTCAATGAACGCTAATAAAAGGACGACCCGTGCTGCACTCACAGATTCCGGATCGATATCGGTACCAAAAACTGATTTGCCTACCAAATCCCGCAGAACATTTTGTACCATTTCCACCCGATCTAGGGACTTGGTTTTTTTGCAGACAAGATATCGATATACCGCAAGCAGGAAAAGACCGGAGCCGCATGACGGGTCGAGGATCCGGCTTTCCATCTTTTCACTCATCGCAAATCTATCGGTTATTCCTTCAATTACTTCACTTGTCATGTACTCAACGACAATCTGCGAAGGTACATCCACAATCCCAGTATAGAGAAGTGCGGATTTGCTGACACGATTCACACGACAACCTTCCGCAGCCTGCATTCTTGTCCCAAGGAACTGTTCAAGGACATTAACAAATTCTTCCAGAGGGAGACGGGAGATCGGCACAGGAAAGTCCAGCTGATCCGTCTTTTTAATGATCTCGCGAAGGAGCTCATCAGCAATACTGAGAAAAATGCGGGATCCTTCCGGCCCTCTTTCAAAGATATTTTCCAGGCTAAGCCCGGTATCTGAGCATGCCCGCTCCATACGTTTTGCAACACCGTCACACTCTGCAATGACGGAAAGCATCTCATGTTCAACAAATCCGCATTCTTGGCCGGTTTTGAGAAAAATTATCTGAAGGATAGATGAGACAGTTATATAATTCAGATCCGGATCGGTAACCGTATGATATTCGTGGACAATGCATCGGGCAAGGAGATCCCTCGCGAACTCAAGGTAGGTAAGGAGGACTTTACGCTGGTCTGATTGGGACAAAGATGCGTCATTATCGGATCCAATCGGTGCCCGCATTGAGATAATAATTAATCCGTATGCTGATATCTTTGTGGCGTTCTAACAACCAAATGAGTAATTTCTTTAATAAGTCAGACAATGGTAAATTGTTTCAGTTCAAGAATTTTTTCATGAGGAAGTAGAATGCATCTTTGGAATGGCTCTTTATCTAATTTTGTTAAGGAGGGGGAAGCAGGTGCGCTTACAGGAGAGATGCTCCAGACTTTCTGGAATCATCATCGTTATCAACCAAGTATTGCAGAAACCACAAGTTGGGATAATTCGTTAAAAGCTCTTGCAATCACCGTGGATAATACCGGATTAGGGGATGTAGGAGTGGTACTTGAATATCACTTACCGTACACCGGGTGCCGGATTGATGCCTTATTTTTTGGAAAAAATTACTCTGATAATTACTACTCAACAATCGTTGAGTTGAAACAATGGAGTACCGCAACACTGAGCGATAATTCACTAAATCTTATCGTGAATGGAGCTGAGCACGTCCATCCTTCAGAACAGGCATGGGATTATGCCAAACATCTAACAGAAATCCACAGTTCATATTCTGAATACCACATCGGGACAGCTCCTTGTTCATATTGCCATAATCTACAGAAAACAAAAGTTACACCATTAGATGATGAGAGGTTTTCGGATCTTCTCAAAATCAGCCCGCTCTTTAAAAAGGGTGATGAAGAAAAATTCATCAGTTACTTAACAACATCAATCGGTAAAGGACACGGAATCGACCTCATGAATAAATTCATGAACGGCCGGTTTAAGCCAAATAAAAAAATGATGGAAGTACTGAATTCGGTCATTCATGATAACGAGAAATGGCATTTACTCGACAATCAGAGACTTGCATATAATACGATCTGGGCTCAGGTTTTAAAAATAAAACGAGGCTCTGCGCGTCAGAAATCAGCAATACTTATACGTGGGGGACCGGGGACCGGTAAGACAGTAATCGCAACTCAATTATTAGCTGATGCTCTCAGAAATCAATACACCGCTGTCCATACGACGGGAGGCCACGCATTTACTACAAGTCTGAGAGCCCAGTTCAAAGGCGCTGACAAACTATTTGCCTGGAACCTTCATTTCAGGAAAGTCCCCACAGAAGGTATTGATCTCCTTTTAGTAGATGAAGCACATCGTCTCCGGAAAACCAGTGATACAAGGTTCACTCCGGCATCCCAACGGAATAAACATTCACAGATGGAGGAACTTCTTAGTGCCTCAAAAGTTACAGTTTTCATGCTCGATGAGAATCAATATGTAAGACCTGACGAGATAGGATCTTCGCAGCTGATCCGGAATGCAACGAAAGATCTTGGTATCACTCTTTTCGAATATGATCTCCATGCTCAATTCCGATGTGGGAATTGTTACGATTATCTTACTTGGATCGATTATCTTTTAGGATATGAATCAACGCGGCCAAAATACTGGGCTGATCAATATACTTTTAAAATTGTTGATACACCAACCGAGATTGAACGAATCATTCAGGATGCGAAAAGATTCCAGGAAACTGGTCGGATCGTCGCCGGATTCTGCTGGCACTGGAGTAATCCACTTCCTGATGGTGCATTAGTCCATGATGTAAAAATAGGTGACTGGAGCCATCCATGGAATGAGAAACCTTCTTCTAAAAAAGTGTACAAACCCGAGAACCATCCCTACACTCTCTGGGCGAATACACCTGCCGGGGAAACACAGATCGGATGCATCTATAGCGCTCAGGGTTTTGAATTCGATCGTATGGGTGTGATTTGGGGGGAAGATCTTGTCTGGAGAAAGAACAAATGGGTTGCCCAGAGAGAGAAATCGTTTGATAGTCCTGTAAAAGTAAAAACAGTCGACACTCTTCAATTATTGCGTAATGTGTATCGGGTGTTATTGACCCGCGGTACCAAAGAGACGCGATTACTGTGTCTTGATGATGAGACAAGGGAGCATATCACGGACGAATATAAGCGCCTACAAGAAACAATTTCATTAGAAAATCCCGATTATTACTCCAACTAATTATTTAAACATTATTTGTTCTTTTACCTCTAAGGGGTACCTGCTCCTCTGCTCAGTCGATATTCCGGAATGTCCCGAGCGGCACCACGATCTCGAACCGTGCACCCTTGCCCGGTACTCCATTCTCTTGGATGGTGATACCGGTAATTTCGAGAATCTCCCGGGAAATAGGCAATCCAAAACCCGTGTTCTTCCCAAAACCCCGCAAAAAGATCTTTTCCTTGTCTTCCGTGGCTACTCCTGCACCATCATCTTCACATACAATGATCCGATCCCCATTGCATGCATCTAAAGAGAACCGGATTGTCGTGATCTTGTCCCCACCATGTCGGATTGCATTGTCTATCAGGTTGAAAAATACCTTGACTATCAGGGGATCGGTGAATACTTCCACACCGGCAGGAAGATCGTTTGTGATCGTGACCTGTCCGGGTATGACACCTTTTTCTGCACTATTCACCAGGGCAAAAAGATCCTCCCAGACAGGGGTGCGTATACCGATCTTCTCGTAATCTTTTGAGAACCGGGTCATGGAAGTGATCTGGCTGCTTGCTTTTGTAATACGTGAAAAATAATCTTCAAGAGAGGGATCAGAAATTTCTCCGTGTAACAATTCTACATACCCGTTGAGTATCAGGAGCTGGTTGTTGATGTCATGGCGGGTAATGCTTGAGAGGAGGTTCAGCTTGTTATTTGCTTCAGCAAGGGCTTTTTCCACTCGTTTTCGTTCCGCATTCTCCTGTTCAAGGGCCAGGTTTGATTTCCTGAGATCGTTTGCTGCCTGGACCAGCTGTTCATTGGAAGAGACCAGCTCCTCGTTAAAGGCATTCAACTGCTCGTGTGCCTCCTGCAGTTCCTGATTATTATTCACTGCCGCCTCATAGGTGGACAGGAGGATATTAAAGATTTTCAGACGGCTTGCAGAGATTCTGTATGTGGTATCAGCAACGGTCACTTCAAACCCGGGATACATTTCATCCAGACCCGGCTTTCCCAGGTGGGATACGATAGTGCGAATACGGGAATGGATATAACCCGGCTCGAAAGGTTTGATGATAAAATCATCAGCCCCGGATGCCAGTCCTTTGATCACATCCTCCGGATTAAAAAGCCGGGTAACAAGAATAACCGGGATATCTGAACACTTCTTATCCTGCTTTATCCTGCAGCAGAGTTCATACCCATCCATGCCGGGCATGATGATATCCGTGAGTACCATCATAGGACGAACAATCGCGATCTGTTCCAGGGCCTCGCTGCCATTCGTCGCGAGAACCGTATGATACCCTTCATCTTCAAGAATAGCGCGGAGATATTCAGCCTGTGTCCGGCTGTCCTCAACGATAAGGATCGTCCCTGCGGTGTTTTGGGGATGAACCCCCGCAGCCCGGTACACAACCTCGTCTAAGACAGTTCCATTCTGGAGGACCGGTTTTTCAGACATATGCAGGTTGCTCTTTGTCAGAGATCTCTATTACAGACTCATAAAAAGGTGGCGATTTTCTATCCGGGATTATTCTTCCTGTGAGCGCGGTGTACTGACAGCAGGTCCATGAGAACGATCCGGATCAAACGCGAGCGGGACATGCCCAATGAGTTTGCAGATACAACCCCCGACTGATGCATGGGAGTAATCTCCTGTCACAGGAAAAAAGAAGGTGTCTAAAACCCGATCCCAACTTCACCGCTACTCTCTTCTGAGGGTTCCTTCCCGGCGACTGCAAGCATCAGCACAATGCCGATGATCTCTAAAACCATACAGAACAGGAATGCAGCGTCAAACGCTCCCGCGAGATCCTTTGACGATAGTGCATGAGATGAAACCTGTGCAAGTTTCGGTCCGGCTGCGATTGTGGCGACGAGCATCACCACCGCGACACCGAGCGATGAGCCGAGATTCGTCATCATCTTGACAAGGCCACTCGTGGACCCCCGGTCCTGTACCGGACACTCCCCCATAACCGCGCTGTTCAACGGGGAGAACGCTATACCGGTTCCCGCACCGAGTAAGAACAGGTAGACCCCGATGTGCCCCACGCTCGTCTCGGCAGAGATTGTTGAGAGGAAAAACAGGGACACCGCACAGAGAGCAAAACCGGTGATGATCGGTTTTTTTGTCCCGATCACATCTGATATCTTTCCTGCAAGGGGAGCAGTCAGGATCATGCCGACCGGTAAGGTGAGCAGGATCGTGCCCGCATTACCCGCGGGGATCTTTTTTACCATCTCAAGATAGAAGGGCATGATGACCATGACGCCGGCCATCGCCATCTGGATGAGCATCACGTTCACATTCTGTAACGAGTACGCCCGGTTGGCAAAGAGGCTGGTATTGATCAGTGGCTCTTTTCCCCGGCGTTCCTGCACAATAAAGAGGATCCAGAAGATCGCCGATACAACAAGAGCAATCATCCCAAGCTGGGGATTATTACCCTGCACCGTGGTCAGGCCGATGATGAGCGAGCCCAGCGCAATAAAGACCAGCAGGACTCCGGGAATGTCGATCTTTGCTTTCGGAGTGACGGGTGCCAGGTTCGGGAGGATGTGCATACCGAGTATGATTGCAATGATTCCCACCGGCAGGTTCACTAAGAAAATATACTGCCAGCTGAATACACTGGTGAGAAAACCCCCGACAACCGGGCCGAGAGCGGCTCCGAGCATGGTGAACATGGCAACAATGCCAAGCGCCTGTCCCCTCAGGGAGGAGGAAAGATACGAAGTGACCATGACTGCTCCCAACGCCGAGATGACCGCCCCCCCGACAGCCTGAATCATTCTTGATAAGATAAGGATGTCAATTGTTGGCGATAGTCCGCAGAGAGCAGACCCGACCGTGAAGAGTGCAAAACCACCAAGGAAAAGAGTCCGGTACCCTTTCATATCCCCGAGACGCGATGCTGCGAGCAGGAGACTGACAAGAACGATCAGGTACGCGTTGAGTACCCATGATACAGTCACGGTAGAAACGTCAAGGGATTTTGCAATCGCAGGAAGGGCAATATTTACAATCGTGGCATCAAGACCGGCCATGAATGAGCCGAGAGAGATCACAATCACGATCATCAGGTCTTTGGGAGACATTTTCGGGGATGAAGAACTTTCACTCATGCATATCAAAACCCGTTAAGAGGGAAGGGACTTTTTTCCATAAGAATGCTTCTTCATGGATTCTGGCGGTCCAGGGCGCCGGAATAATGGGTTTTTTTCGCAAAGGAACAGAGGGACTAATCCCGAAGAATAAATCCGGTAACACAATGCAAGGCAGGAATTGACGATCTGCTTATTGCGGTTTCTTACCGGACCGCCATGCCTCTTTGGGAATCGCCATCTCGAAACGTGCCCCTTTCCCCGGCTCCCCGGTCTCCCGGATACTGATGCCGGTGATCGCAAGGATCTCCCGTGATAGTGCCAGACCAAGACCGGTATTCTTCCCAAAACCCCGGTCGAAGATCTTTTCCTTGTCGGTTGCAACGACACCGGCCCCATCGTCTTCGCACACCATGACATGATGGCCGTCGCGTTCTTCTACGGCAAACCGTATGGTAGTGATCTTCCCGCCGTATCGTACCGCATTATCCATCAGGTTGTAAATGACCTTGACAAGGAGCGGGTCGGCGAACACTTCAGCACCGGCAGGAAAATCGTTTTTCACGGTGATCTGTCCGAGCGAGGCTTGTTTTACTACAGGGTCTACGAGTGTGCGGCAATCCTGCCAGACCGGATCATTGACGCCAATGTTGTCGTATTCTTTGGTGAACCGGATCAAGTACGAGATCCGCTGTGCAGCAACTGCAACCTTTCTAAAATACTCACCGAATGAGGGGTCGTGCCGCTTATTTTCCAGGATATGAAGATACCCCGCGAGCACCGTGAGCTGGTTGGTAATGTCGTGCCGGGTGATGCTGGATAAGAGTTTGAGTTTCTTGTTTGCCTGACGGAGAGCGTCTTCTGCCCGCTTGCGAGCGGTAAGATCAATGTCAATACAGAACAGCTCCATTTCGCCCTGTGACCGTTTGACGATTGCGTGGCTGGAAAACACTAAAACGCGGGATCCATCCTTTCTCATGAGGGACAGTTCTGATGCAGGGACAGGTTGACCGGTCTCTGCCATGAACGCTATCGCTTTCCTGACATCGTCTTGCATTTCCGGCGGGATGATAAGATCTACAAGATTCTTTCCGATAGCCTCCTGCGCAGTATATCCATAGAGATGCTCGGATGCATCGTTCCAGTACTGTACAGTCCCATCCATTCGGTAACCCTGAACCGCCACTGATGGGACATGCTGGAGCAGCAGGCGGAACCGCTCCTCGCTCTCTTTGATTTTCCGATCAAACGAGTTCTTATAGAGCGCCACCTCTATGGCTGACTGGAGTTCCCGCTCATGATAGGGCTTGATAATATACCCGTATGGATCGGTAAGTTTTGCCCGGTCAAGCAGTTCCTTGTCCGCGTATGCCGTGAAATAGATGATCGGAATATAGCTCTTTTTGTGAATTTCTTCTGCGGCCTGGATACCGTCCATCTTTCCGGCAAGATGGATATCCATGAGCACGAGGTCGGGGTTGGTCTCAACAACTTTTTCAAGAGCGACCTCCCCGTATCTGGCGGTTCCCACGACAGTGTACCCAAGGTTGATCAACGTCTCTTTGAGATCGTTTGCAACGATTGTTTCGTCTTCAACAATGAAAATACGGTATTTATTCATCGGTATTCCGCCCCTGAACTACCTGCTCCGGGAACCAAGAGGGTATATACGATCCATCCTGCGATGCTAATCCCGAGTATATTCCCTCTTAGTTTGTGCATCACAAAAAACCGGTTCGGGAACAGCACGAGTGAGCAGGACAGGGTGACATCGTAACATCCCCCCTATCAATTTTGCACCGGATATCAGTCGTGGTCTGGTGCACTTGAAGCAGGTGCCGGATTGAGTTTTCCGTGTAGTTCTTTCTCTGTGGTGTCCCTAAAGTCAACCTTTCGATTTGTTTCTCCAATCCGCCCCATGTTTTTTGATACCGTGATCTCAAACCGGGCCCCCTTTCCCGGTTCACCGGTTTCTTTGATGGTGATACCCGTGATGGAAAGGATCTCACGGGCAAGGAAAAGACCGAGACCGGTGTTCTGCCCATACCCGCGCTCGAAGATCTTCTCTTTTTGATCGGCAGGAATTCCAACCCCGTCATCTTGACAGATAATAACATAGTCGTCCCCCCGTTCCTCTCCATAAAACCGGAGTGTTGTTATTTTTTTTCCATATCGCACCGCGTTATCTATCAGGTTGAAAAAGACTTTGACAATAAGCGGATCGGCAAAAATTTTCCTGCCGGGGGGGAGATCGTTTTCCAACCGGACTGTGCCAGAAACGCCGTGCATTGCGGTTTCCACCAATGTCCTTACATCCCGGCAGATCGGGGAATCGATCCCGATCTTTTCGTACGTCTTTGTGAACTGGATCAAATCATAGATCCGCCGTGAGGTTTTGATAATCTTCTGGACAATCTCATGGGATGGATTTCTTAAATTATCTTCATTGAGCAGGGCAAGGTATCCCAGCATTACAGTCAGCTGACTGTTAATGTCATGCCGGGTGATAATGGAGAGGAGATTGAGTTTTTTGTTGGCGGCCTGGAACGCATTGGAAAGCAGTAAGTGCTTCGCGGCTTCTTTTTTCAACGCGTCCTCGAGAACCTTTTTCCCGGTAATGTCAGTAAGGAGAAGGAGAACAGCAGGACTGCCATGATACGGGATCTGCGTGCCCTTGACGATTACAGAAATAACAGGGCCATGTCCTGTAAGGATTTCAATCTCGTGGATAGAAAGTGTATCTCCCTCAAAAAGGGCTGCAATTTTCTTAGTGACACGGTCATGGTATTCCTGGGGAATATACCCGAGCACAGATGAGCCCGCAATTTTGCTGGCATCCCGTCCCAGCCCCCGTTCAGTAGCCGGATTTACATACAGGATATTCAGGTCCGGTCCACATACGACAATAAAATCAGGCAGGTTTTCCACCAGGCTCCGGTTGAACTCCTCGCTCTCCTTAAGCTCCTGCTCGGCCTTTTTTAGTTCGGTAATATTCCGGGCGTAAATCCGTACTACCTTTAACCCATCATCCAGCGTGATATTTTCCCCGAAAGTTTCGGAACCAAGGGTGACTTCCCGGTAAATCTGGGAGTTGAATCCTTCATTGAGCAACCGGAGGATCTCTTCTTTGTCCTCCGGAATAAAAAGAGCGGGATCATACAAGAGACCAAGTTCCTTAAGAGTCGTACTGGTCGCAATATTTGCAAAAGTAATAACACCCTCGTCATTGAGCTCAATGACCGGAACCGGGTTCAGCTCGGGAAAACTCGCCAGCCATCGTATCTGTTCTTCTGCCGCTTTTCCCTCGGTGATATCCTGGGTAACCACGACAGCACCGCAGATAAGCCCGTCACTCCTCCGCAGGGGCAGGGCGGAGTTGAGGACAATCTTGTGAACGCCACCGGAACACTCGATCTCTATCTGCTCTTCGATGGTGGTTTCGCCCTTCTTAATTGCCCGTGTTCCTGCCCATTTATGGGCCCCGATCCGAGTCCCGTCCTCTAATCGCCAGCACTTGTATTCAGCGGACTGTCCCATACCCACCGAGTGTATCCCGCCCCAGATCATCTCAGCTTCCGGGTTAATCGCGAGGATTGCACCCTGCTCGTCCAGAATCAAAACTCCCACCGGGAGGAGCTCGATCACCGTTTTTAAGAGCTCCTCGCTTTCGCGACGGGCCCTCTCTGCAATCTTAATATCGGTAATGTCGCTGATTGCCATGCGGATAGATGATCTCCCATTACTGTCAGTTCTGCGGACGCCTTCCAACCGCGCTGTAAAGGTAGCCTTATCACCCCGTTTGAGCATGAGAGAGGTCGTCAGTTTCTTTTCAGATTTCAACAGGTTTGTGAAGTAACCATCCCAGGTTTCAAGGTCTTCAACAACGATCCATTTCCTGAATCGTGCATTGATCATTGTACTGCGGTCAATTCCAAGGAGGTTGGCTGCTGAGAGATTCCCCTGTGAGATCAATGCCTTATCAGTAAGGGTGAGATAGCCAAGCGGAGCAAAATCATACAGGTCAAGGTACTGGTCCCGGGACTCCTCTAATTCAAGGTGAGCTCTCCTGAGTTCTTCTGCCTGGGTTTCAAGCTCGATCTGGTGAACCTGGAGTTCGTGGATTAATTTTTCTGGAGTCTGGACTTTCAAATCAAAAGAGCGCTGTGGGGAATGTGCAAGCTGTTCTTCAGCATTATCCCGTAAAGAATGTGTGATGATGGGGGAGTCTGTGGGGCTCTTCTCGTTCTTTTTCGTTTTTTTAGTATTTTTTTTCGAAACCGTTCTGGCTCGCCCGGGCATTTTTTCCGGCAGAGTTGCAATTTTTTTTTCCATCCTTTCACACATCTGGACTCTTAATCAGCATCTTTGCCGGTTCGTATTTCCTGTGCAGTAATTCCTGCACATGTTAATGACATTTTCTTCTGTGAGCTCGATATAACCTGAGCAATTCATGATTGATTTTTCATATATAATCCTGGATTTTTATCCGGGTCTTATCTCATCGTTTCTATAAATTATCGATGGATGCGTGTAGTCTTAATAATTATGATTTGCAGAGATACCGGTAGATGCATAAAATTCATCTGTGAGGACACCAGCTGCAACCTCACCGCACATTCTCATCCATCAGTTAATACCGGATATACATGCGAAACAGCGGAAATGAAGTGTGTGTCCCACAAGGTTTGTCTCAGATACCGGACCTTGCCGGTGATCGCTCATCGGAAATATGCAGGAACGCGAGAAACGGTATTTATAAATCAAAAGGGTGATGACGATCGTTCATACAGGTAAATCCTGCCTGTCTCGGTTGAACCGCCATACCTACTACACCGGAAAAAACAAACCCGGAGCAGATCGCTCTGATCTGTGCAGGCACCATGGAACTCTCATTACCAGCATACGCATAACCCTGTGACCGGCAACCCTGCTGCGGATGGTTACGATCGTAGGTCTTGTGATGGTGCCGACGGCGTGGGTGTACTTTAATCCCGGCTGGCTTAAAAGGGATTAACAACAGTGAGAGGAATCAAGAAATGCACAACAATAACGAACAGAAAAGAAATGGCACGTCAGTAGCGTTCCGGACTATCGCTCATTTCTATGACGCGGACGATCCAACGCCCGAGAGCAACCGGGAGTTATCAGACCGTGCTGAGAACGATATCTTCCATGAAGTGCTCGCAGCACCGAAAGGAGAGCATGCGGAGATGTGCAACCATCTTGAGATCGTGATCCCGGCATCCGAGCTGACACCGGACCGGCAGAACACCATCATTTCTGCTATCAGATCCCATTTCCATCTCCGTGCGGGGGAAGTACAGCGGGACATGTTACTTACCCAGATGGTCGGGCTCCGCGAATTCCGGCTGACAATTGCCGTTTGTTTACCCTCATTTATCGGCATTGCTATATGTTCCCAGTTCAAGGGAAACGCCATCTCGGAAGTAGTTGAGAATGTGCTGGTGATTTTCTGCTGGGTGACGATCTGGCAGCCATTCCAGTCACTGGTATTCGACCGGTGGACCCAGTCTAAGAAAGCGATGGTGTACCGGAAAATTGCAGATATGGAGATCAGTGTCCGGGCGGGATAAGTCGGAATATTTGGGGTACTTTTTTTTTAGATAATGGATTCGGGTTATCATCCATGGCCGGGGATTTCGTATCCAAAAATATATCACTTCTCTGCAAGAACTTCTTTTCAGGAGCACAATGACGCTGGTACGATTTGCAATTATGATCGGTATAGTATTACTCGCTATCGGGGGAATCTCATTTTTCCTCCCGGGTGAATTCCTGTACAGCGGGGTAATCGTTTCTTCTGTTACAACGTATGGTGCCCTCATACTGCCTTCGCTTAAAACCAACCCGTCATTAGTGTTTTTTGTCCAGAAATCCCCCGCATTTCTCTTTATAATACTGGGCCTGATACTCATTCTTGTCGGGATTGTCAAATCAATAAAATAATGGGAATATAATCTGCGATCTGCCGAAATATTTCGGTAATGGAAAGCAATATGAGGGCGGGGTATTCGCTTTTTTAATTGAGAATCCCGGAAAAAATCAAAAAAATCTTTTTCGCAGGTATAAAAACAGGAAATAATTAAATCTCATGCCATCGTTAATCGATGTTGATTGTCTATGGAACCTGAAATTCTGACAAAAGGCGGACTTCTGGCCCGCGGTATTTTTGCAGTGATCATCGGTATACTCTGTTTTACGCTTCCGATTGGGATGCAGGCAGTGTTTGCCTATATCATCGGGATCTTCTTATTGATCATCTCGCTTGTCACCGGTGCAATTTCTCTCAGCGAGGACGGCAAGGTGCATTGGGGGGTCCTCATCCTCTCGATCATAGGGGTGATCATTGCACTTCTCATGTTCATCTCACCGTTTGCGATGTTCTTTGCCTTAACCATCCTGATCGCTGCATGGGCGATAATCACGGGTATTGCTGAACTGGCTATCGCTTACTCCTTAAAGGATCTGCCATTCCGGGTCCTGCTGGGCATCAGCGGGTTCTTTGCAGTATTATTCGGTATCCTGATCGGCTTTGCTCCGCTCCCGAAAGAGGGATCGCTCGTATTGATACTGCTCCTGGGCATCTACTGCCTCTTCTCCGGCATCATCAGCATCGTTGCCGGCCTGTTCATGAAGAAAGGCGAAGTCGTGGTCACGTACTGATTCCAGTGAACATATCCCGTTTTTCGGGATCCGTTCTTTTTTTTTCTCATTTTGTCATTCCATGAGAGTGATTTGGGCATGCCAATATTCCGGCAGGAACGATCCGGTTAACGGTTTGATCATGTAGGCAACGAACGTGCGGGTCCTTATGAAGGATCCTGCACGGCACATTGGGGATCCACATCTTATGATCTGGCAGGGGTGGGTGCAGGGGGACCCCTCATGATCTAAGAGGGGTCCTGCTTTTGACTGATCTCAAACCATCCGGATTTTCCACACGAGACCAACAGAAAGGTAACTATAATGGGATTTTCAATTCCCCGGGTACAATTTCAATACTCTACGAAATCAATTGTGCATTAAAAAAAAGATTGGATTTTTTCTCCGCTGGGATGGATTATTACTTGGTCTTTCCCAGGCAGTCAACATACGGCGCGATGACCATGAGGATTGAACCGGCAAAGAGAAGGAACCAAGCGTACCCGATGCTGATACTATCTGCTGCCAGCTTGCCAACAATCGCGATATTTTTGATATCATTAATATTGGACATTCCCATTGAGATGAAAACAACGAGCATGATCAAGGAGGCTGCTCCGACACCCTGCGCTTCCTGGTACTTTTTTATCGCGAGGAGAACGATAACGAGAAGGGCAATAATGATCAATGCCCACCCGAAAATCGCAAACCCGACCGTTAAAAATGTGACCGATAGTAAGGTTTGTCCAAGCAGACTGACTGAATATAATGGGGTAAAACATCCAATAATGAGAAGAACCGCTCCGATGATTCCCACGATCTGGGCCTTTGAGACGCCACAAATACTACAGTTTTCCATAGGGTGCTTTTCGTTTTTACGGATTAAAGTGTATGGATTTTTCGGGCATATGTCGGATTTCTGCACGAGAGCACAAATGGATTCCGGCCAGATACTCTGTCTTATGAAACGGAGATGGGTACACATGGGGCTGCCGGAAATTCCCGCAAAAAGGATTCAATAAAATACCGGTCTGTTAGATATCGGAATATTCTCGGAGAGATTACCTAAAGGAGCAAAAACTTAGGAACGATTACTGCGGATTTTTTTACGGGCCCGGTGGAGTCTGTTTTTAAAAAAGTCTGGAAAAAATTGTAATTTTTTTAATTTTTCTCTTGATTTTCTCAGATGAAAATATCACTTGGCCGGGAACAAACGGTCAACATACGGCGCTGCAACCACAAGGATTGAACCGGCCAAAAGAACGATCCAGGCATACCCAAAGCTGACAAAACCTGCGGCAAACGATGCAATAAATCCCATATCCTTGATCGCGTTATACCCACTTACAGCATCCACGAAAAAGACAAGGATCGTGAGGAAGACTGCTATCCCGGCACCCTGGGCTTCCTGGATTTTCTTTGCAATGAAGAGGCCGATAATGACAAGCGCTGTGAGGATGAGCGCTCCCCCATAAATGTTAAACCCAACCGAGAGAAACGTGACCGACAACAGGGGTTTTCCAAGAACGGAGATAGAAAATATCGGAACGAAACATCCAACGATGAGAAGAACCGCTCCGAGGATTCCCACGATCTGGGCCTTTGAGATTCCACAAATACTACAGTTTTCCATGCGGTTCATTTTGTTTTTAATTATTAAAGAGTATGGATTTTCAGGAGATCTGGTGGATTTTGCACAGGATTATATCAGGGATTCGGGCAGGCATATCAAAAAACCCATCGGGAACATTGTCGCAGGTATCCTCAAGTAAACGGGTAGCAGAAGGAGAGGAGACCGGCTGCGGCAGTAAGACGGGCTCACTACCGGAAAATTGTCCGGTGATGTCATAGAGAACCCTCCTTTTATCAAATGATTGTTTTGGGAATATCCGGATTGTTTCTGAAACGATCTTCACTACCCGGCGATTATCCGTTGTCACGGTATAGAGTGTCCCCGCCGAATAATTCTTGTTTTTCAAACCCCCCGGTTCACCATTCTGGTAATCGGTCAAATCCTCAATCACCGGATACCCGTTGATGTCGGTAACCCTGATGAGATCCCCTTGTATATGTCCGGCAAGGATGAGGGTTGGCTGCACAATTAACTGCCGGTCGATGTCTTTTCCAAGGGTAGAGAGAGCGCCATCTTTTCCCATATAGTAGTGCGTAGCGATGATGGTGAAATTATGAGACCCGTTGACTATCGCCTGCCGCAATGCGGGAAATTCCTGTGGTGCAAGGGATTTTTCTACGTAGTTTATACCAACGAAATTAAAGTCATTAACCGCAGTCACATAATTGCCCTTCTGTTCACCCGTGTATTGAGAATAATATTGGTAATTCTTTCCCCGGTTCGTGTCGTGGTTGCCAGCCGTTACGTACATGGGTATGGTTGTCAGGTTCCGTGCACGGGAAAATGCGTTCCACTCCGATTTTTTATCCCATGTATTCACGAGATCCCCGGTAATGATGATGGCCGAGATATTGTATTGAGATTTTATTGATTCAAGATACGAGAAGGTGAGATTGTAGGTGTCCGGGTAATACGTGGCAAGGTTCTGGGTGTCTGACAAGTGGACAATGGAGTAAGTTGTCGTGCCGGACGGGATAGCAGATGCGAAGGGAATTTGCAAAAGGAGGAGTCCGGTCAATAATATTTTAAAGAAAGATCCGGTGCTTTTCATTTCAGAGATCCGCATGGATGGTAGTTGAAGGATATGTTGGAATGACCACTCGTTCCATTTTCAGTTGTTATCTGTACCGTGTTAGAGTTTTTGTGGCAAAATGCCGGAAAAGCAGATTCCCATCATTGTTTTCTCTCAACAATATACCCCTTGATTGCAGTCAGGGTTGTGCTGTCCATCAACACCGAGAAATCAAGGTCCACAACAAAGACCGGAAATATGCCGGCAAGAGAATTCCGTTTCAAGGTGAAGATTTTGGATTCGAGCAACAGGGCACTCGTCTCGAGAGGATTCTCATAAGAGTCCGAATTTTCAGGCATGGACATATTCTCCCTCTCAAGAAGCTCGGTTAAGGATTGTTCCTTAAAGTCAAAGATCCGATCTGCCATCGACCTGCTGGTAAATCCGTGAATATACCTGACGATAAAATACTGGCTGATGGCAAGAATGGCAAGAAGAGTGAAGAGATGCCCGAGTTCGGTCAGATCTGACTGGTTTAAAAAAGCATTCAGGGTGACACCCGGCAGATAGATCATGGTAGTCAGAAACAGGAATATGGCCAGCAAAAAGCCAAAAATGAACATGCCGGTAACCAGCTGGGGCGGCAGTTTTTGCCGGCGGAGGGTACGTTTTACCTCATCTACTTTTTTTACATAGCGGGTAGAGAAGGGTTCCATCTTCCAGACAAGCAGGTAAAAGATGACAATTATCGCGCACTGGGCTTGCACAATGATCGTGGTCCTGAGCGGAAGGCCCCGGGTAAAATGGATGAGAGCAAAAACAATGTCGATAGAAAAGATCAGCCCGATTCCCAGCGACAGGGTCCTGCTGTTTAAGAAGAGAGCGTTGATAAACAACCGGGTAAAGCGAGTCGTACCTGAGGTTACCCCGATCTCTTTTAGCCAGGTGTGGAGTCGTGAAAGATCCGCTGCCGGGAGATTGGCGCTCTGGAAGTTTGTCGGGATAAGAAGTGAGAAAAAATAGAACATGTTGAGATAGAAGCTGGCCGCGATAAAAAGCCCGAAATAATCTGGCCGGACCAGAAAGAAGATTGCATTAGTAAGAATGCACAACAAAAGGACGAAAAAATATATTCCCTTGTGGCCACGTGGAGTCATGAGTTCAGCACGGTTTTTTTGAACTGCCGATAGTTCGTCCCTGATGATCTGCTTAAAGGAACCCTCATTGTGGGTTTCCGGGGTTATCGTACCATCAGACAACTGTATCACCGTACCTCTATGTATTTCATTACTTAGTTGTAAGAGCATTAAACATAGTGAAATTTTTTCTGAAAGTTTTTGAGATTCTCATAAATTCACTGAAACAAGTACCTGCATCAGGAGAGAGCACCTTACGTTCCGGATAAATGCCGGTTGCTTATTATCCGGTCCTCGTTCACACAGATGAGGATATGCAAGCCTGATACAGCGACACATTTTTGTGCATGGGAATAATGTCTGGGAGATCGTCTTTTCCATTTTGGAATGGAAAGTCTGTCGGGGACAACAGATCAGTTACCGGAAAAAAGTAGTAAGAAATTAGTATTTATCCTTCATCTGGTGAATTTTTATGATCCCTGCACAGGATTTGCAGGTATAAAACTCATCCTTCCAGCAGGAATTACATGCCCATCGCCCACAGAGAACACATTGCCGGAGATCAGATATCGGGTGGGGCGTAGAGCAGAGATCGCACATGTACTGGGCGAAGCTATGGGGATCCTTTAAGGGGGGCTCCCCCTGCTTTCGCATCACCGTAATCTCTTTTTTAAGATCGGCAATGAGATCGGGGGAATTACTTTTTGGCCGTTCCTTTAAGGGCAAGTTCTTTTTCCACAGTGTCAAGGCGTGCCTCCAGGTTTGAGAGTGTGGTCTGCATCCCGGATTCGTATTTCTTTAATTCAGCGAGACGGACTTCGTCGTTTTCGATCTCCTTGTAGTGCTTTTCCTTGAACTGCTGGAGTTTTGGATGGGAAACCAGCTGCCATTCCTGCACCATGCTCTGGAACCTGCGGTCAAGGTACTCGTCGACGCGGCTTTCTACCGGGCGGGCGAGAGAGATGTCGCCCTTTGCACCCCGAATGAAGTAATAGATCAGGAAAATGAGAGCACACAGGATGACAACAATGACGATAAATTCCAAAAGATCCATTTCAGACCCTCCCTTTGAGTTTGTTGGCGCGGGTTTCCAGCTCGGTAAGTTTGTCAGATGCCGTTTGCTCAAATGCTTTCAAGCGGGGGATTTCCTGTTCAATGGCATCCAGACGACCGGTAAAATCAGAGAGATCGGTTCGTGTGGAGAGATCCCATTCGTCAACGATATATTTCATCCGGCGATCAACATACGCATTCAGGTAATTGTTCATGCCGATCATAACGACTTCTCCAGAGAAGTGATCAGGTCATCTAACTTTTTCGCCCGACCCTCGATGCTCATCTTTCCTGCATAAAGACTGCTGATCTCATCACTCACTGATGCAAGCCGGGTTTCCAGCTTATGGAGATCGCTGTCGGTTACAAGATCCCATTCCTCTATGATGGCTGCAAAGTTCTGGTCAAAATATTCATCAAGTGATTTATCGAACGTCGGGAGACGGGATTCGATCGTCCCAGGGATATGGGAGAACTGATCCCAGAACGAATCCCCGGTCGCGTTCTGGTTAGGATTCTGGTTGATAACCGGATTCATGGTTTTATTTCACCTTCGTTTCCTGTTCCTGGATATTTCCCAAAAGATTATCCAGTTTTCTTGTTTTTACCAGGTTTTCGAGCCGGTTTAACCGCGTTTCAATAAGTTTTTCCTTTGCGTAGATGTTCGTTTCAAGGCTCGTGTTATCGTCTTCAACCTTTCTTATCTCGGCGGTCTGATCGGGAGAGAGGCGGGTAAACGAAAAGACCTTTGACTCCTCGTGCTGTTTTAAGAGTTTGAGTTTATCTTTTTCCAGTTCCAGCTCTATCGTGCGGTTGGCAGTCTTCATGATGCGTATCTCCCTGATAATGAGATATATGACCACCATTGCGAGAACAACAAGGATCCCCATGAGAACTGTATCGGTGATTACCGGATTGGTGATTACTGCTTCTGTTGCCATTATTTATTCATCCCATGACTGTTTTTGTGCTTTTACGTTAAAGACGGGCACTATTACAGTTCATCGCGAGGCCCGGTTGCCTTCTTAACCGTTTTTTTCACTTCTTTGACGGTTTTTTCAGCAGCTTTTCCGATTTTATCCGATGCTTTCTTTGTCTCTTTTTTCACCGTGTCTGCAGTTTTTGCTGCACTTGCCTTTACATCCACGGTGGTCTTTTTCACACTCGCATCGAGTTTATCAACACTCTTTGAGAGCGATTTGCTGGCATCTGCTGCTGCCTTTTTGATCTTTTCTTCCAGTGGCGGGGTTTTTCTTATAAGAACATCATCGTCATCGTTAAGGCCAATCGATTTTAAGTCCTCTTCACTCACACGGACGTGTCCTACCCGTACCATGGTATCGGCAATTACCGTCGTAGTGACGGTTTTTTTAGTAGTTTCGTTGATGAGATCAACGTGATCTCCTTCACGTATTCCAAGTTCAGGGAGGTGTGCAAGATTGAGACGCACACGTCCCTGGCTCGGGAATGCCCGCTTCTTGATGGTAAACCGTACGTCTTTCATAGTGGATAGACTATTTCTTAATAGGTAAATATCTTACTGATTGCCGCGTGACATAAAAACAGACCCTAATACATCGTCATGAAGGAGATCGAACACGAGAACGTGGTTAAAAACGGGAGATTCATGAGTTTTAAAAAGGCTCCTTATGGATGAAATTGTGCAGGGAAGCGCACAGATGATGGACCGGTTCATTTCAGAATGGTACAAGGATCAACCTGCTCACATCCAATGACCATGAGATAAACAATGAATAATTCCGCAGACAATTTTTTTTAATACGGGTATAAGGAGATCGGGAAATGAAAAACGCGTTTAATACTAAGATCTCTCGTTCTGCCCGTACTGCTCTCCACTATGTACTCGTTTCCCTGCTGGCATATTTCGGGGCATATTATCTTACCGGCACTTTGCACGTTACTTCCACGTTTGCACCAATCGGAGCACTCTGGGCAGTTATTGTCGGTGTGTCGGTAATGCAGGAGAACTGGAAAAGTACCGTAGAGAAGGCCCGGTTCCAGATACTTGGCGGGCTTGTTGGGGCGCTACTTTCGCTGGTTTATTTAAAATTCCTGCCATTCAACCCAGTCGGGATGGTGCTCCTGATGGGCATCGCCGTGTTTTTATGCCAGACCCTGGACCGGCCGGATTATTCTACACCTGCTGCCCTCACCGTGGCAGTGATCCTGTTCTTTTCCCACATCAATCCGGAACTATCACCGGTTATGAATGCCGGTCTCCGGTTCTCTGAGGTAATTATCGGCAGCGCTATCGCGATCCTGATAGTCAGGCTCCTGCCCCATGCAAGGGATCAAACGGCCTAAGGCAGGATCCCTTTTTAAAAAACAAGAGCCTGAAGGTCTGGACATTGTACCCATTCCATAAAACACAGTTATCATCCAAGCGCACTAATAATCTACCCATAATTGGGGAGAGGACAAATGGCAAAGCAGTGCGATGAACCGGTCACCCAGATCCACTTAAAGCAAAAGATGACCGTCAATGAACTGGTCGTAGCAATGGGAAAGGCCGGGGCGTATAATGGCGGATCGCTCGCCCGTGCCGTTGATATCTATGACCAGATGCTACGCGATGCGGAGACAACGAAATTCTTCGGGCTTGCAGGCGCGATGGTGCCGGCCGGCATGGGAGGAATCGTTTCCGATCTTATCAAGGGCGGGCACATCGATGTGCTTGTATCGACCGGTGCAAACCTCACGCACGACATTATCGAAGCGATTGGCTGCAAACACTTCCACGGTACCGCGTTCTGCAACGATATCGAACTCCGGCACGATGAGATCAACCGGATCTACGATGTCTATCTTCCCAACGAAGCATTCGAGCACTTCGAGGAGTTCATGCAGAAAGTATTCGAAGAACTCGAACCCGGCAGCATTATTTCCATATCTGCTCTCCTCAGGCATATTGGTAAGAATTTAAAATCCGGTATTCTGCACACCGCATATCACAATAATATCCCGGTCTACTGCCCCGCGGTGCAGGATTCGATGATCGGTCTCCAGTACTGGCTCTTCTCCCAGACCAACAAGGTAACTGTCGATGCGTTTGCCGATATGCCGGCCCTCATGGACTGCTGCTTTACTGCAAAGAAAGCCGGCGCCATGCTGGTCGGTGGCGGTGTACCGAAGAACTTCATCCTCCAGAGTATGCTCATGACCCCCAACGGCTTCTCCTACGCAGTGCAGCTGACCGGTGATCGCCCGGATCTCGGGGGGCTCTCGGGCGCAACACTGGACGAAGCCCGGTCGTGGGGCAAGATCACTGAGGAGGCGCAAGCAGTGACCGTGTACGGGGATGCAACCATCACACTTCCGGTAATGGTTGCCGCAGTACTCGAAAGGAGGTCTTTATGACGGACCTGATCCTCGCACTGGATGTAATGGAAAAGAAAACTGCCTTATCCATCGCAGAGGCCTGTGCCCCTCACATCGATGCGATCAAACTCGGCTATCCCCTCATCCTCTCATGCGGACTTTCCATTGCCGACGAGATGGCAGAGCATGACCTTCCGCTGATTGCTGATTTTAAAGTTGCCGATATCCCCAATACCAACCGGCTCATCGCTGAGCAGGTCTTCGATGCAGGATTCTCCTCCATCATCTGCCATGGCTTCACCGGCAAAGACTCGGTGCTCGCCTGCGTTGAGACGGCATTTGACTGCGGGGGTGCCTGCTACGTGGTTGCCGAGATGAGCCATCCCGGTGCAACTGACTTTTTCCATGGCGGAACAGCAGAGAAGATCGCTGCGCTCGCCATGGAGTGCGGGGCTGACGGGATCATCGCTCCTGCCACACGACCGGAGAGAGTGAAGGTATTACGAGGCATCGTAGGCACCCGGAAGATCCTCTCGCCAGGAGTGGGGGCACAGGGAGGGGATGCCAATACCGTTGCAAACCTTGTTGACGGAATTATCGTTGGCCGCGCGATTTATGAAGCTGAGGATCCTGCAGCCGCAGCACAGGGATTTGCACACGTCCGCAAGGCGTAAACATTTATAAACAAACGGTTCCCTGCAACCAGATCGGGATATGCGCGCTTATTAGTGGGTGAAATGGCAGTTCGTTGGACCTGCAGCGTCTAAATATTTATTAATGACCTGTGCGATGTTATAGTATGGATTGGACAGCAGATCATCGGAAACTGGCACAAAAATACAAGAGTGTAGACGAGATTCCGGAAAAGGAACGTAAATACAAGTGCCACACCTGCCACCTCATTGTTGAGGAGAGTCCATGCCCGAATTGCCACGAAACGCATCTTGAGATCATGTGCCCACTCGATCACTGTCATTGTTCCCACGAGATCCTCTCAGGTATCGAGTACTGTCCGCTATGCGGCAAACCCGTCTGTCCTGAATGCGGATCCCATGATGTCACCCAGATCAGCAGGGTAACCGGTTACCTGCAGGATGTCTCCGGCTGGAACGCCGGCAAGCAGCAGGAACTCAAGGACCGGACACGCTATTCGGTTGCATGAGATATTTCACTGATAGCAATACTCTTTTCATCCGCGGAACGTTCCGCGCTGCAAGTACCGGCATTAACGGTGGCATACGCCCGGTCTCCACTTTATTCAACCACACCGTTCCTGCGGGATGGGCCCGTACCGAACCAGCAAAGGAACTGGAGACGGTCGCAGCAGGGGCCGGACTCGGGCTAAATTTTTTCGGGCTGCTCACTGCGGTACCTGTACAGCAATGTTGTATTCTCCAGTATGATTTTGTGACGGTATTTATTACCGCAGGGATCCGACGCGAACCCCCGGAATCTGCCGGCACAATTAATATCATCATCACCAGCAGTGAGGGTCTGGAAGACTCCGCCCTGCTCGAAACGATCATGGTGGCAACCGAGGCAAAGGCAGAAGCCCTTGCAGCGCTGGGTCTCCCGCTGACCGGTACACCGACCGATGCGGTGATCGCTGCTTGCGAGGGCAAGGTTAAGCATCAGTATGCCGGGAGGCAGACCGAGACCGGACTCCGGGTACGTGCTGCCATACTCCACGGTATCCCGCACGCAATACAACTTCACGACGGTGGGATTCAGGAACACCAGCCGTCATTTTTTGTTTTCAGCCGGATTAAAAGCGAGCACTGGGTGGAGTGGACCCCGCACAACTGCCCCTACTATCCCTGTCACTTTGCCGGTCAGCGCTGCGATTTCTGTTACTGCCCGTTCTACCCGTGCACCGATGAAAGCCTTGGGCAGTGGTCAGCGGGCTCCAACGGGAACAGGGTATGGAACTGTGCGGGATGTACGCTTCTCCACGAACCGGTAATCGCCGATTACCTGAAGAAATTTCCATCGGCTTCGCTTGCTGAGATCAAGGCAAAACACAAAATAGATTGAATAGATTGTTCTTTACTTCTCACTAATTCCGAGTGCTTTGACGAGTTCGGGCAGCGGGATACCATGTGCCTCTGCTGCCTGGCGGATTGTCTCGCCGCGGGCGATCGCGCACCCTACACAGCCCATACCGAACTTGAAGAGTGCCTCGGTAGACTCGGGTTTTGCCTGTAAGAGTTCATAGATAGTGCTGTCTGCATTAATTTCTGCCATACTCAGATAGTCTGCCTGTGGTCACATAAACCTGACCATTACGGCGAATACTATTACCGCGACTTCACTTTCGCCATTCACACTTCGCAATATATAGACATGATAAGATCCGATGATTATGTGGAGATGTACGAAATGGATTTTTCCGAACAAGCAGACAGAATCTCCCGTAAGTTCCAAAAGAGCGGACAGACCATTGATCCCAAAAAGATCGAGGGGAAACTCCGCAGACTAATCGAGGAGTTTGGCGTCCAGCCATCAGAAGCAGAACGCAGCGTGACCAATGAACTCGCAAAGGAGTTCAACATCCCGTCAATGGGGGCGGGTGGTAGCGCAGGCAGTGGCGGTACGGGCAGTAGTGGGACAGCAGAGAAGAAGATTGCTGATGCGGCACCTGGCGAGTGGGTAACGATCGAAGGCAAGATCGTGGCACTCGCAGCTCCCGCATCACCCGCGATTGCCCAAGGTGGTATCATAGCCGATGAATCCGGTGCTATCCGCTTTGTCGCATGGGCAAAAGCGAATGCACCGGCAATGGCACTGGGATCCTGGTACCGGATCGAGTCCGCAGTTGTGGACGAATTTAAGGGTATTGCAAGCCTGAAGATCCATTCCGGCACTACGATCAAGGAGATCGAAGAGGACCGGGCCCTCATGCCTGCCACTGTTCCGATCAGCGGACTGCACCCCGGCATAGGCAGCATCCGGGCAAAGGTCGTCCAGGAATGGGATGCCTCGCACGAACGGATGCTCCAGTCCGGCTTGCTGGGCGATGAGACCGGTACGATCAAGTTCGTGATCTGGAAAGAGCCGGGCAGGGAGAGCCTTACGCCAGGCTCGGTCTACAATATTTTCTACGCTCAGGTTGACGAATACAATGGCCGGCTCTCCTTGAACCTCAACACGGCGATGGTCATGCAGGAGGAGGGCGATATAGCAGTGAACGGCGGCGAAGCTGCAGTAAGTGGCGCTATCGTGCATGTCGCACCCGGCTCCGGTATCATCAAGCGATGCCCGGTGGAGGGATGCAACCGTGCTCTCTCGCGCCAGAACTACTGCCCCGTGCACGAGATCCAGCCGAAGTTTACCTATGATCTGCGGATCAAGGGGTGGTTGGATGACGGCGAAAAGACGCACAGTGTGCTGCTCCAGCGCGATGTGGTGGAATCGCTCACCGGTATATCACTCGATGCAGCAAAAGAGATAGCCGAGAACAACCCGCTGGGTATGGATGAGGTCTTCCTCCAGATGAGGGAGAAGGTACTCGGCCGCTATATCACCTGCCACGGACGCGAGATCGATAACCGCATTCTCGTCAATAAATGCGAGCGGGTTGCATTTGAGAGCGGAAAGCATACAGCGCTCCTTAACCGGGCCGGGGGTGCATCATGAGCACGCCCGCACACGAGATGGGAAGAAAAGAGGGCTCATTCGAACGCGAACCGGCACGACGGGTATTTGCCAGCGAGCTGCGGGAATGCCGGTACCAGTTCAAGGATGGCGAGGATGAGAAGAGCCCGACATTTGTCCTGCTTCCTACCGGAGAACGCTGCAACCGGATCTTCATCGTTGGCACCTTAACCGAGAAACAACGGCAGGGTGACCAGAATATGTTCTATCGCGGGAGGGTCGTGGACCCAACCGGGACCTTCTTTATCATGGCCGGCAGTTACCAGCCCGAGGCGATGCAGCAGCTGGCAAAGATTGAGACACCAGCCTTTGTTGCAGTTGTTGGCAAGCCAAGCCTGTACAGGAAAGATGAGGCAAGTGCTCCCCTGGTATCAGTACGGGTGGAATCGATAAATATCGTAGATAAAGACACCCGGGATCTCTGGGTGCTCGACACGGCTGAACGCACGCTTGACCGGATTGAAGCCTTTGCCTCAGGAACAGGTGTGGATGTTGTGAAGGCAAAGGAGCAGTATCCCACCATCGATCCAGTAACATTCCGTAAGATAGCATACGATGCGCTGGCACAGATCAAGATATAATCTTTTTTTATGAGCAAACGCCCTTCAGCTGCTTTACCAACCCGGCATGCGGCCATGCAAAACCGCCAGTCCCTTGCTACCGGTTTCCGGGATGTGGACAATTCGGGAGATACCCATGCATGTCACCAGTGTCTTGATCTGATTGCCGGTATCCCGTTCTTTCACGAAATCAAGGAAGATAGTTTCCGGATCATCGCAGATGCAGATCCGGACTATGTACTGGATGCCGGGTGTGGTGCGGGAACCGATCTCGTTACCCTTGCCTCCTGCTTACCGGAAAAGTGTCAGTTTTTTGGGCTTGACATGAGCGGATCCCTTCTTGCTCGTGCAGCAGAACGAACTAAGGGGATCAGGGACTGGTGTTTGCTGGTGAGAGGGGATATCACGAATATTCCCTGCCGGGACGGAATATTCGACGCCTGCCGGATTGACAGGGTGCTCCAGCACGTTCATGAACCGGAGCAGGGGATTCATGAACTCGCCCGCATCTTAAAACCGGGGGGTACACTGATAGCCTTCGATAACGACTGGGACACATTTTCGATCAGTCTTGATAATCAGGATCTCGCAGCCCGGCTTGCCGGGTTCTGGCGCGACAGTTTTGCCTCGGGTCGGATCGGGCGAGACCTTCCCGGAATATTTTCGGAATGCAGGATTGCTGATATCCATGCAGTGCCCCGTACCCTGGCGCTGACCGATTTTTCTCTTGCGGAACACGTTTTCGATATTCCTGTTTTACTTAACCGGACAGAACAGGCCGGGATGATAACACACGATGAGGGGATTACCATCAGGGAAGAGCTCCATCAGCGTATCGAAGAGGGGACCTTCTCATCGGAGTACACCGGATTTCTTGTCTGGGGGAAGAAGCTCGGGGAAATGACAGAAGTGCAGGCAGATTAAAACAGTCTCCATCAACCTTTGTGAGTGGAAAACCTTATTGTTCCCGGTTCCAATTAGTCACCGATCCACTTTGGAGCAGAAGGAACTTAGTGCCTTGATAAAAGATCTTGACACGAAAGTGCTCAAGGAAGAGGCCAAGAAACATGGGCTCAAACTCGGTCGCTGCCCGACAAAGATGAGCATTGCTAAGATGCTGCCGGAGGAGACCCTGAAAAAAATGGCAAAAAAGTGAGTGGACGGTCATAGGACAAAGCGATTCAATTACCCCTCCTTGTGACCAACCTCGTATAATACGATAGTGACCGTCAGTATACTTCAACAAGTCCCTTACTTTTTCCCGTGATCGACCGGCCGCCCTGCGGCGTTACGATAAAAGTATTCTCAATACCCACAAGCCCGACTTTTGGTATTCCTTTCTTGGGTTCGAGGGCAAAGACCATTCCTTCCTGAAGGGGCTCATCGAATCCCTGTGCAATGACGGGCATCTCGTCGATCCAGAGCCCAACCCCATGACCAAGGAATTTCACCTTGTGTTTCCCGAATCCCATAAAGTTGTTCAGGAACTCCGGCTCAAGCCCTTCCATTATGGTTGTGTAGATCTCTGATGGGATGGCACCCGGCTTGAGGAGCGATGCAAGCTGATCCTGAATTTCCACACAGCGATAATGCTCCCGTATCGCCTCGTCAGGGATCGCTTTGCCGAACATGTAGCTCATGGTCTTGTCGGTCTGGTACCCCTTGTAACCGCACCCGATATCGATGACCACCAGATCACCCTTCTTCAGTTTCTTTTCCCGGCATCCCATCAGCGGGACGGAGGGGTGCATACCGAAGATACCACCCGGCGTATTGACGCAGGTAGGAGATATGGAACTCGTGCCAAATCCGATCTGTCCAAGCAGCATCTCGTTGAACATCCCAAACCGGATAATTCCCTGATGACCTTCCTTCACCATGAGTGTATAGAGATCACAGGTAAGCCCGACCTCATCGATCCCTTCTGCAAGCATCCGGGGAATGCAGTCTTCAAGCACATGGCGGTGGATCTTCCCGGCGTGTTCCATCAAGGAGAGTTCATACCGGCTCTTCACTGACCTGACCGCTGCAACCTGTTCATCAACAGATTTCACATCGGTAAACGGCAGGTACTTCTGGAGTCGCTGGAGCTGGGCAATCGGCATCAGGTCCGTTTCGAGATACACCGTCGATGAGAGGCTCCCCATACCCTCAGCCACATCCCGGTAGCTCTTCATCTCACGGAGATGGGGAAAGAGCGACTCAATCTTTGCCCGCTCGAAACTCTGTCGTACCCAGAAGACAGCTTCGCCATCCTGCGGGATGAGCAGGAGTCCGTCCTGCATGGTACCCGTAAAGTAATAGAGAGGGATCTTGCCGACAATGGCTGCAAGCTCCCAGCCGGGACTGGTGCTATCCATCCGGTCCCGGAAACGTTTCAACCGGTCTTCAAGTTCGGTAAGCGGGACTTTCATGTGAGTAAAAACTGGGGCTGGAAAGCTAATAAGAATAATGAAATGGTGCAGGGAGCGGCTGAATAATACTGTTCACCACTCCCTGCGGTGCGATAAAAAACCGTCAGCATATATATCCGGAGCTCGTACACATCCGATAGCGATCCATTCATGCAGCGAATCACACCATTCCAGTGGCTCATCATCGTAGGATGTGTTCTGGCATCTCTGATCTTTCTGCTCTATTACAGTACAATGCTTGGGCTTGTCCAACCCGTTGACGATCGCCCTTCAGTGTCTCTTTTATACGCCTCCACCGGCTCAATGGGCCAACTGCTCAATACCGGCCAGATCGATGCGTTCCTGATCTGGGAACCGGTGGTCTCGAATGCCCAGCTCTCCGGCATTGGAAAATGTATCGCGGTCCCATCCGATCTCCCTCCCCCGGGAAAATGGAATGACCAGGCTATCAATGTAATGGTACTGCGGAACGATTTCATCAAAAAAAACCCGAATACCTCTGCCCTCTTCTCCGCTCTCACAACAGCGGCGATAAACCGCACCCAAGAGAACCCGGCACTGGCAGAGAATATCACCGCTGCCTGGGTCTATGGAAAGAACCCAATCCTCACACCCGTGGGATCGCTTCAGCCGCTTGATGTCGAAAAGCACGCCTTTGCCAACATTGCCTTTACGGCGAGTGCGGACCCCCCCGAATCCTATTGTACAGAGCGTTATCAGTAAGACACCGAACAGTACGTACAATCCTCTGTCGATGATGGATCCTGCTGTTGCACGCCAGGGGGCGCAGTACCTGACGAATTCATCGGTCCCCATAGCGGACATGAACGTACCGAATCTCAGGCTTGGCTATATCCCATCAACCGATAATTATGCACCCCTCTATGTCATGGTCAAGGATTCTGCGTATTTCTGTGACCGGTACGGTTTCTGCCTTGTCCCCGATGATCCGGAAGCCTCCCGCCCGGTCTCCTGCACGCTGTTTGTTCAAGGGAAAACGTTTGCCCATGTCAACCTCATCCCCGGTCAGTCCGGTGGGGGTATCATGACCACGATCGGCCAGAAGGCCCTTGATGGTGCCTTTGTGGGATCGGTCCCGGCAGAACAACAGATCGGTCTTAACAACCCGTCATCCATCATCCAGTCTATCAATACCGGGGGCTCGGGGCTGGTTGTCGACAACGGGGCACCCTGTAATAACTGGACGGGCTTTGTCACGTGGGTGAAAGGCCGCTCTGCTACCGGCAGACCCGTGGTTATTGCCACGGTCCAGAGCTCGATCCAGGAAGACATGGTACGCGAAGCGTTTGCATATGAGAATATCTCGGTGAAATTTTATGGTACTGATTTCGAAGCAGTGTATCCGTGAATACGGCAAAGGACTGGCACTCATCGTCATCCTCCTGATAGTCTGGGAAGGCGTCGCCCTCCTGATACAGAACAATTACATCCTCCCGCGGCTCGGTGAAATTTTTTCCGTACTGCTCCAGCCGGCAGCACCGGTTCTTGGCGGCGAGTCCCTGATCCAGAACACTATCCAAAGCCTCAAAGAGGTCCTCACCGGATTCCTCTGTGCAGCAGCCTTTGCCATTCCGCTCGGCCTCCTCATCGGCTGGTCAAAAGAAGTCCAGACATATCTCAACCCCACCATCCAGATCCTCCGCCCGGTCCCCCCGATCGCCTGGATGCCGTTTGCCATCGCATGGTTCGGTATCGGTTTCCATTCCATCCTCTTCATCATTGGCATGGGTGCGTTCTTCCCGATCCTGATCAACACCGTTGACGGGGTGCAGGGAGTCCGCCTGCGGTGGATCGAAGTCGCGGACACGTTCCATGCTACCACGTTTGAGAAGCTCCGCACCGTCATCCTTCCCGGGGCACTTCCCGTGATCTGGACCGGTCTCCGGGTCTCGTTTGGCGTGGCTTGGATGTGCGTGGTTGCGGCTGAGATGCTGCCCGGGACAACTGCCGGCCTTGGTTATCTGATCATGTATGCCTATAACCTCGGCCAGCTCCAGGTGATCGGCGCCGGCATGATCATCATCGGCATCATAGGCCTCGGAGCAGATACCCTCTTCCGGGCAGGACAGGAACGGCTCTTTGGCTGGCAGGGGAGGGAATGATGGAGCCGGTTCTCTCCCTTGACGGGATCACAAAGACGTTCCGGGACAGTGAAAAATCCTGTCCCGCTCTTGCCGGGGTTTCTTTTGATGTCGCTGCCCGGGAAATCGTCTGCATAATGGGACCATCCGGTTGCGGCAAGTCCACGCTGCTCCGGATCATCGGGGGCCTCGATTATGCGGACGCTGGCAGGATAGACCAGACATCAGGTAACACAGACAGAAAACCATCAGCAGCCATGGTCTTCCAGGACCATGCCCTCTTCCCGTGGCTGACGGTATATGAGAACATTGTGTACGGCCTGCGGCTTTCCGTGCAAAATCTGCCAGAAGAGGAGATCGTGAAACGGGCGGAATCGCTTCTGGATCTCACCCACTTAAACGCATTTGCACTCTCCTACCCTCACCAGCTATCCGGCGGGATGAAGCAGCGGGCCTCAGTTGCCCGGGCGTTGGCCATCAAACCCTCAGTCCTCCTCATGGATGAACCGTTCTCTGCGCTTGACACATTCACACGGCGGGAACTGGAAGATGAGGTCTTGAGAATACGGCTGGACTTAAAGACCACCTTTCTCATGGTCACGCATAACCCGGAAGAGGCGATCTATCTCGCGGACCGGATTGTCATTCTCTCCGGGAGGCCGGCGGTTGTGTCTGATATCCTGCAGATCGATCTCCCCTATCCCCGGGATCCGGCGGATCCCGCATTTATCCGGATCCGCGAGCAGGTTACACGGATGATCAAGGGGAAAGCCTGACGAATGTCCGCATTAAAATTTTGATCTTCAGTTTACCGTATAGGGAAATAAATTGTATCGCTTATAAAAAAAGAAAATTCTATTTTTTCCCGACCTTATCCTTCTCCCACCGCTCCAGCACTTCCGGCCCTTCAACAAACACGAGCCCATGCTTGCGGGCATAGAGTTTTGCATCCGCCTTTGAGAGCGCGTAGCCGGATTCGTCGTCCAGCATCTCACAGATGGTGACCGCCGGTGTGATTCCCGCCATCTCGGCCATTGCGATTGAGAGCTCGGTCTGGCCCTTCCTCACATCGAGAAGACCGTCGGCTGCCCGCAGGAGTGCCATGTGACCCGGTGTGCGGAAAGTCTCGTGGAAGCTGACGCTGCCGCCATTGAGTGCACGCTTCACCTGTTCAGCTATCGCGTTGACGGTCAGGGTACGGTCACGATCAGTGATACCGGTGAATGTGTTGCGGTGGTTCACCCAGAGCGAAAAGGAGGAATGGTTCTTCCGGTCGTACGGGATGTCGCCTTCCCGTTCCGCTACGGCAATTGCCCTGAGAGCATCGCTGGCAAACGGAAGACCGAGACGTTGGGCGGCGGTTGGATGGACTGCTGTGCAGATCAATCCACCGCCATCCTTTCGCATCTGTACGATATGCTTAGGTGTGACCGCATCGGACCGGATCGCAAAATCTGTCTCGCCTTCCCGGTCATCGAAATCGTAGAGGAGGATGAACTTCCCGTCACGGAGCGCTGCGAGTGCCTCATCAATCACTGATCCACCTCAACTGTTACCGTATCCGTATCTTCCACGCCCAATTTCCGGCGTAAGGCCATGGGTGCAATCACTTCAATGATATCTGCGGGGTAATGCGTTCTTCCCGGCATAACAATCCCGCAGGAAATATTCCCTATACGGCATGGAAGGCACTTGGCATCACCGAAAGTCCTGCCATCAGTTGAAAAACCCTTGATCCGGATCCAGTTGAGCGCCTCTATCTTCTTGCGTACCGGTATACTTGAAGAGGAGAGGCGTATGTTGAGCGTGCCCGGGTAAGGTTCAAACCCGAGATGGGTATTGAACTGCTGCTTATAGGCTTCAAGGCTCATGTAATATTTTCCCTCGCCAATACCGCTGACTACGGTACCGTTCAGTACAAATCCTTTGTTATGCTCAGAAAAGATCCGGCTGTACTCCTGGTACTCCTTCCTGAGTTCCTCTTCTCCTGTCCCGGTCAGCGTCACATGCTGGCCGTCCGCAGTAATCGTCCGGGTAATAAAACCCTGCGTTTCGAGCCCTTTCAATCGCCGGGAAGCCGTCTGCGGGCTGATCGCAAGAATCTCACCAATGGACTGAGATGAGACAAAGATCGGGCCCTTGCAGCCTCCCCGCAGTGCAATTGTCTTGAGACACTGGAGATCTTCTGCTGGTATCATGCTTATCAAAATTGAGATGCTTATTATTTATGGGTTGCTGTTCTGCAAACTCTCCGTCGTTATTCGTTCACTGTCGAATCCCTGTTCGTTAGTTATTTAACACTATGAGTGGATCTAATTGAGCATGAAATCCGGAAAGCGGAACCAGCTTGCTGAAAAGATGGCTGGTGAAATTACGCTGTCGGACTCACCGGGGCATGCGTTAAAAAAATGGCGCATGAACTTCGAGATTGCCCCCGGCGTCTTATCAGAACGCCTCGGCGTCTCACCATCCGTAATCAGTGATTACGAGAGCGGAAGGAGAAAAAGCCCCGGAACCGCTGTTGTCGGCAAGATAGTCGATACGCTCCTCAGCACAGATGAGGAGACCGGTGGTAAACACATTGAAAAATACTCAACCATGCTCTTTTCGGCAGTTGATGATGACGTGATCTATGACCTCCACGAGTATGGTTCACCCGTACCGCTGAAAGATTTTTCAGAAGCGATCGGGTGCACATTACTCTGCGGATCCATTGACCAAGCTATCTTCGGCTATACCGTGGTCAACAGCCTGAATGCGATCATGCAACTCTCATCCGATGAGTTCAATCGCATCTATGGCTGGAGCACGGAACGGGCGCTGGTCTTTACCAACGTTTCGACCGGAAAATCACCGATGGTTGCAATCCGGGTAACGCCGTTCAAGCCGCGATGCGTGGTGCTGCAGGGCATAGAAGCCGCAGACGTCCACCCGATCGTGGAGAAGATGGCGGAACGCGATCGCATCACGGTGATGTGTACGAGCATGGATGTAGACAAAATCGTGAGTACCCTGAGGGACAAAGAATGGTAGGAATTATTACTTACGGTGTGTATATACCGAGATATCGTATCAAGGTTGAAGAGATTGCCCGGGTCTGGGGCGCAAATGCTGCAGACATTACCGGAGGACTCGGGGTTTTTGAAAAGTCTGTTCCCGACCTTGATGAGGATGCAGCAACGATCGCTGTCGAAGCGGCAAGGAACGCACTTCTGCGCCGGTATGTTGACCCGAAAGAGATCGGGGCTGTGTACGTAGGCAGCGAGTCACACCCGTATGCGGTGAAACCTACTGCCTGTACGGTCGGGGAGGCCATCGGTGCAACTCCAAACATGACCGCAGCAGATTTCGAATTCGCCTGCAAGGCGGGAACAGCCGCTATCCAGACCTGCATGGGCATGGTGAAGAGCGGAATGATCCCCTACGGGCTTGCCATCGGTTCTGATGTCTCGCAAGGTGCACCGGGAGATGCGCTCGAGTACACCGCAGCAGCGGGCGGTGCGGCGTACATTATCGGGAACAACGACCCAATCGCAACAATCCACCACACCTGCTCGTTCACCACCGACACACCAGACTTCTGGCGCCGCGAAGGACAGGATTACCCCCGCCACGGCGGACGGTTCACCGGTGATCCCGGGTACTTCAAGCACGTGAAAGGTGCAAGCAACCTCCTTTTGGAGCAGACCAAAAAGACTCCGAAGGATTTCACCTATGCTGTCTTCCACCAGCCTAACGCGAAGTTCCCGCAGAAAGCCGCAAAGGACCTAGGCTTTTCTGCCGACCAGATCAAGCCGGGCCTTGTGGTGCCACGCCTCGGTAATACTTACTCCGGTGCATCACCCGTTGGTCTTGCAGCGACACTCGACATCGCAAAGCCGGGCGATACCATCTTTGTCTGCTCGTTCGGATCCGGTGCAGGCAGCGATGCTTTTGATATTGAGGTGACCGATGCGATCCTGTCAGATTCATTCCGGCGCGATGCTGCACCGGGCGTGGAGCAGCAACTCAAGAATCCCATTTACCTTGATTATGCACGCTATGCCCAGCACAAGGGAAAACTGGTGATGCAATCATGAGAGACGTGGCAGTAATTGGTATTGGTTGCACCAGATTCGGTGAGAAATGGTCGGAATCCTTCCGAGATCTCTTCGTGGAAGCCGGTGCCCTCGCCCTCAATGATGCCCAGCTTTCCGGTGAGAAGATCGATGCAATGTACGTTGGGAACATGAGTGCCGGTCGGTTCATTGAACAGGAGCATATCGGTGCCCTGATTGCAGACTACGCGGGAATGGCAACCCGCCACATCCCGTCAACACGGGTCGAAGCTGCATGTGCATCCGGCGGGCTTGCCTTCCGTCAGGCGGTCATCGCAGTTGCCAGCGGTATGGAAGACATTGTTGTTGCAGCAGGCGTCGAGAAAATGACCGATGTGGAGCCGGGCGCAAGCACCGACGCCCTCACCGGCGCTGCTGATCGCGAATGGGAAGGATTTGTCGGCGCGACATTCCCCGGCCTCTACGCGATGATCGCGAAAGACTACATGCACAAATATTCCATGACCCGCGAACAGCTGGCACAGGTCGCCGTGAAGAACCATTATAACGGTGCCCGTAACCCCATCGCCCAGTACCAACAGGAGATCACGCTCGACACCGTGTTGAAATCTACCATGGTCGCAGAGCCCCTCCGGCTCTTCGACTGTTCGCCCATAACGGATGGAGCGGCAGCAGTCATCCTTGCACCGCTCGAACGTGCCCGTGAATTTACCGACACGCCTATCAAGGTCCTTGCGACCGCACAGGCAAGCGACTCCATTGCTCTCCATGACCGCCGGGATATCTCTACCCTCGATGCGACTGTTGCTGCAGGCCAGCGGGCATTCAAGATGGCAAAACTGACGCACAAAGACATTAACATGGTCGAGGTACACGACTGCTTCTCGATCGCAGAAATCTGTGCCATTGAAGACCTCGGGTTCTGCAGGAAAGGCACGGCCGGTAAATTCACCGCTGACGGCGAAACTGCCCTTGGCGGTAAGATCCCGGTCAATACCAGCGGTGGCCTCAAGGCGTGCGGCCACCCGGTTGGTGCTACCGGCATCAAGCAGGTGTGCGAGATCGTCCAGCAGCTTCGTGGCACCGCAGGTAAACGCCAGATAGACGGGGCAAAGACCGGCATGACGCACAATGTAGGCGGCACCGGTGCCACGGTGGCTGTGCACATCCTCGGGAGGATCTAAAAATGACCGTAGCACGATTCTGGAGAAAGATCCCGCAACGTTACAACCTGATTGGTACGAAGTGCGAGACCTGTGGCCGTCACTTCTTCCCCCCGCGGACCTTCTGTCCCGATTGCCGCAGGGAAGGAAAGATCGTGGACCACAAGTTTGCCGGGAAGGGGACCGTAGTCACGTTCACGATCATCCAGACAGCCCCTGACCAGTTCGCCTCCCGCGGACCGTATGTACTCGCTATCATCAAGCTTGATGAAGGCCCCCAGATGACATCGCAGGTTGTCTGCGACCCGAGCGAAGCAAAGATCGGCATGAGGGTCAAAAGCATCTTCCGCAGGATCGCCACCGATGGCGAGAGCGGTATCATTCACTACGGCACGAAGTTTATGCCGGAGTGAACGATTCTCTTTTTTTGCAGATACTGGAATGAACCAATCCGGGTTCATACCCCAACTTTAAAAAACATTTTAGTTGTGAGAGTTCCCTTCGCAATAGATTTTGTAATAGGGCTTCAATCGGGTGCACCAAATACTCTCCCGGAATGGCATTTGATACCAGTCTATCGTGTACTACCCGTGGATAAATGAGAGGTATTTCTCTCGGGCTGGGTTGTTCGTACCATTTTTCTTTGCCTTCACATCTGATTTCTGGCAATAACCCTATTTTTCAAATCACCGTCAGAAAAAAGAGCCTCATATTCGCATTGCGGTCGGGTTTGCGACAACTTATGGCACAAACCAGATAGCGAAAAAAACCTCGATTTAATGGCCTTTGGCTGCCAATGGGCGATGTGCATTCCTACCTTATTTTGGCAAACGGGGCGAATAAATGACACCGTTTCCACACGAACAGAAACGGACGGTTTTCCGGGCATTTCCGGTTCCGGCCAAGATATCAGAACGGGGAAAGGGGGCTGAAATGGGCTTATTTTCCCTCATGACTCACACACCCTGCATCCAAGCTACTTCAACAAGCAAAAAAAAGACAAAAGATGCAAATCAAAAAATCTGGCGTACCGATTCCAACCTCTGTAAAAGGTGAAAAACCGGTTACCTATTATCGGATATCAGCTTACCTTTACCACCATCAGGGTAATATCGTCAAACTGGGGCTGAGTTCCGCTAAAGGCAAAGACAGCAGAAATAATTTCGTCTGCAATTTCCTGTGATGAGAGATTGCGGGTTTTCTGAATAATATCTATGAGCCGCGGGACCTCAAACATCTCTTCATGGTCATTCACTGCCTCTGTGATACCATCGGTGTATAACACAATAACATCACCCGATGAGAGCTGCAACTCCTCCTGCGTATATTCAGCGTCTTCTAAAGCTCCAACGGCAACACCCGTAAGATTGAGTTCTTCAATTTCAACAGTGCCTTGCCGTAACACGAGAGGGGGATTATGCCCGGCATTCACATAAGTAAGTGTCCGGGTTTCATTGTCAATAACGCCATAAAACAAGGTCACGAACATTCCGGTTTTTGAATTGTTCGCAATGATGGGATTTGCAAAGGATATCACTTCTGACGGCTTTTTAAACCACATCGCAGTGACCCGCACAACAATACGTGACAGGGCCATGAAAAGTGCCGCAGGTACACCTTTACCGGATACATCGGCAATCATTATCCCTGTCCGGGTATTGCTCATGGGAATTACTTCAAGCGGCATCACATCAAAAAAATCCCCACCCACTTCTTTTGCCGGAATACTTTTTGCAGCGATATCAAATCCCTGGGTCGTTGGAATTGTCTCAGGAAGAAAATTTCTCTGGATCTCTGCAGCGATCTGGAGTTCCGCATTCTTTCGTGCCATCTCAAACTCCAGTTTTTCTTTTTCAAGTTTCATCTTTCTTTCATCGAGCAGATTCTGCATAATTGTCGAGAAGATGAAGACTCCCACCACAGTTGTGATAATCATGGGAATGGCAACAACTGTTGCAATGGTAACGAACTGGGATACCGGCGTTGCCACAATGATAGCTATCAATGAGATTAAGCATTCTACCAACGCGACAAATATGACAGCAATACGGGTAGGCACGAGCTCGCGTTTATTGGCAAGATACATCACCCCTCCAAGGAACCCGGCAAGAATCGGGGCAATCAGGCCGGTATACATATATGGGCCACCCTGAGCACAACGATACAATCCACCGATAATACCGGCACCGATACCGACCCAGGGGCCGCAGCACAGACCTGCAATGAATGGCCCTATATCGCGGACATTGAGTACAGCACCATTGAGGGTCACACCACTAATCGTCCCGTACACCGATAGCAGGCCAAAGACTACAATCAGGAGAATCTTGGTTTTTAAGGATGGTCTCTTTTCAAGAATTTCTAAAAAATAACGGCTTCGCGTAAACAGGTACGCAAATACGATGATCACACAGATCATCTGGAAAAGTGTGATAATGCTCTGGATAATATTGGATTCCATGCCAACGTAAAATTCGCATCGCAGATACATAGTTTTTTGTAAAAAAAGTCCATTAATTACGCCAAAAAACTTAAACCTTTACTTTCCACGAACCATTAATTCATATCACCGCGTACACTGTCGATAAGAAGAGAATTTTTAGGAAACAGAAATGGTATCTTCACGGGGGTCTAAGGAATCAACGGTTGGTATATCGGGATTAGGATACTACATCCCAATAAGCACGATAACCAGTCGTGAGATGGCACAATGGTCAGGTATTCCGGAATCGGTTTTTTCAGAAAAGATCGGAATTCAAAGAAAACATGTCGCGAAATCTGATGAGCACCCCGCTGATATGGGAGTGCTGGCTGCAAATCGGGCAATAAAAAATGCCGGAATTACCGCAGATGAAATCGATATCATTGCGTATGGGGGTCTTGGGTTCTATGATTATAATTTCTGGTCCCCTGCTGCAAAAATTCAGGATGGCATCGGGGCAAACCGTGCCTATACATTTGAGATACGCAATGGCTGTAATGGGGGAAACCTGGGAATAACCGTCTGCAAAGAGCTCCTCCTTGGTGATCCTGAAAAGAAGTATGCCCTGGTAGTGTGCAGCGACAAACTCTCCCTCGCAGTCAATTATGCTGATAAAAAGGCAGTCTCTACATTCTCCTTTGCTGATGGGGCAGTGGCGGCAGTCTTAAAAAGGAATCATCCGGCAAACCAGCTGCTTTCCTATGCAAGTATATCAGATGGCTCTCTTTCCGATTATGTAAAAATCCCCTGCGGCGGGACCAGGTTTCCTTTAACAGGGGAATGCCCCCGCAAGGAAGACTGCTATCTTCAGGTGAATGATCCGGAATCTCTTGATACAATCTTCTCCCGCACGTACCTGAAAAATTATCTCATGGTTATCAACGATGCATTGAAGAACAGTGGATATACGGTAGAGGACATTGATCATATTTTTACGAACCAGGTGAAGAGGAGTATAACAGACAATCTTATGGGGGCACTTGGGTTGCAGGAAACCCAGACCCTGAGAACAATGAAAGAGTATGGACATATGGGCCCGGTAGATACTCTCTTCTGCCTGGCGCTGGCACAGGAGGAAGGCAGGATTAAACCGGGGGATCTTGTTGTACTTGCAGGAAGCGCAATAGGATTTACCTGGGCTGCAACGGTGTTAAAATACCGGTGAGCCAGAAAAATAACCGGGTTTTATCGAACCCTCAATGAATTTTTTTATCGGGTTTTTATAACTGCGAAAAAACCGTGCCACTTGAGGGCGATAGCCCCGATTATGCCGGATGATTCATGGTCCTTTGGAAGATTCTTTGAATCGAATAATGTCGGAGATGCAGGCATTATAAGGAGTGGCAATGCCGAGTCTTTTTCCTGCGGTGACAACTGCACCATTGAGATAATCAATCTCGGTCTTATGTCCGTGTAAAATATCCTGCAACATGGAAGAACTATGCCCGGCCATTACCGGAATCAGGGCTCCATTCAGGTATCCGAGATATGCATCCGGATCCCCCCACTCGAGTGTGATGCCTTCGGCTTGGACAACCGCAAAAATTTCCCTGACGATCTGATCAATAATATGCCAGCTGTCCGGTTCCTTAAGTTTCCCATAGGTTACACCCGTGATGGCACTGAGTGGATTTAGTGAGCAGTTAATCAGGTTCTTTGACCAGAGCTTCCCCTTGATATGATCTGAAGTTTCAACAGGAATTCCTGCCCGGGTCATGATATCAGCAAGACATTTTACCTTTGCATCAAGTCCTTCTGGAAACCTGCCGAGTTGCATCGGACCTGCATTGGCCGTAACATGAACTTCCCGGTTGCCCGACCTGACAAATCCGGTCATAACAACGCCACCAATGACATGATCAGAATACCGGGATATTGTTTCCTCGTTACCAATGCCATTCTGGAGACTTACAACTTCACTGGTACCAATCAATCCTTTGTATTGCCGGCAGATACTCTCGGTATCCTGCGATTTTGAAGTGATCAGGACATAATCATACTCCCTGTCATCCGTCATCTCGCTGACACAGGTGAACCTGCCGGTTTCATCACCCCATGCACCACTGATCAAAAGTCCCTGGCTGGATACTGCATGGGCATAGGGTTCCCGTGTTACTGCAACAACATCTGCGACCCGGGATAGTTTTGCTGCCAGCGGAAGTCCCACCGCTCCAGCACCAAGAATAAGTATCCTAACCGAGCGCCCCATACTCTGAAATATCGGGTCTCATTGGTAATCAACCTTCACGGGTAATGATTCAGGGCGCACAACAAACTAGAAAAAAAATGATAACTCAAATTCCGGGTGGAGGTTATACCCCCTTCACTCTCACATCATACACCGCGTGCCACTGCCCCGGTGAGTACGACCGCACCACCCGTTCAGCAATAATCTCGCCACCGAGCCCCTGGATGC
>Ga0265296_1000750_pt1 | contig 44316 bp, 41 predicted proteins | sample MunlanPumphouse1_FD_189073 | JGI IMG/M metagenome (GOLD analysis project Ga0265296, IMG submission 189073) | Groundwater microbial communities from a municipal landfill in Southern Ontario, Canada - Pumphouse #1 | ecosystem: Environmental > Aquatic > Deep subsurface > Groundwater | place... | reverse complement strand
TGTCATAGGATCTCTCCTGCTGGGATACGCGCCAACAAACGGTCAAATTCAGATTCCAACGTCACACGAAGAGGCTCAGGCTTTACATTAGATGAGCTAGGAGCACACCAAGACATCAATAGCTCTGCCATACCATGCGCAGCAGAAAAATCACCATGTGGATCTCGCGCAGCGATCTCCCAGAATGATAGCTCACCCAGACGACTCGAAAAGTCTTTGAAAAGGCCCGCCTGGAACTTTTCCACTTGCAAGTCTAAGCTCTCGCGCTTCTGTACATTTTTCAGTAGATCGAACTTCGTAGTAACCACTTGGACCTTTGAGTGACTCATCAACGCGCCGCCATCGAGAAACGCGCGAATGGTTTGACGCACTGCTTGCAACGCTCCTGCACGTTGAACGGGGTCAACCAAACGCGCACCATCCAAAAGCAAAACTACAAAACTCGCTTTTTTAACTTCAATGAGCGTATCGACTAATTCGGAGTTCCCGCGAGCCTTCTCATAGTCTTCACCCGCCCGATCAGACAACATCAACTCTACGCGTGGTTTGAGGGTCTCTCCATGCGATAACGAAAGATGAAAATATCGAAGGCCATCATGCAATGACGTGCGCAGGGTGTCTGGTGCGATCCTCCCGGAGTCTACTCGGGAATGATGTGATCGTTTTTCAAATCCAACAAGAGTATTGCTGCCTGAAAATATATATCCAGCAAAGCTACCTTTAAGAAATTTTTCGTACAAAGCGCAAATTAATGTGGTCTTCCCGCTATCGAATTCGCCGACCACTGTGACGAACTTAGCTGGTTTTCGAAGTAAAAACCGATCTACTTCGATGGGCGAAAGAGGTTCACCCGAAGGAAGAAGCAAGCGAGTCTGCTCTATTGATTGTTGACCTTCAGTGTCATCACCTTCGTCCACCGCTTCAAATGTCTCAAAATCCTCGTCAATCTCCACTTGCCCCGCCTGCCCGAATGATGGACAGGACTCCAAAGGTGTGTGTCCTTCCGCGCATATCCCTGTTTTTGAGATGCCACACTCCGGTCTACTGCAAGTCAGGATTGCTGCCATTACTTCACCCCACCTGAGCTATTAGCAAGGCTTCACGATAAACCTGCATTGCAAGCTCTAAGGGCTGGAATTCAATCGACGCCTCAAGCGCAGTAGCTTTCTTAAATGCAGCATGCCAAGAGCTACCTGTGCCGATGTCCTCGGCCTTCATCAGTGCGCAGAGAATCGGGCAAAGGTCAGCTACTTCAGCTATTTTAGAACTGAAGGCAAAGCTTGATAACGTTCCAGCGGGAATCGAGTCAATTGCCAAGTCCAAAGGCAATGGGCCTTTTCCTTCGCTGCGCTGACTAACTATTAGACGGTGCAAGATCGCAGGCGCAGCGACTGGCCCACTCTCGCCTTGAACTAGATAGGACAAATCTAAACCAGCCATCAGAGCAGCGGTTCCGATATCGAGTTCTGCAAACGGCCTCTCTAAAATCCGGCTCCAGCCACCGACGAACCACCATAGCATATCAACTTCTTCCCGTAGGTCGCGAACCTGCTCCACCAACGGCCTTATCAGGGATGAGATCTGAGTTGATAGTGCCTTAGTTGCCTCTAAAGAATCGGTAGCCAATACTTTCACTACTTCTGCCAGAGCCGTCAACTCTGGTTCTTCAATGAGGCTATCAATGGTCGTAAAAGCTTTACCCTTTACAGGTTGCTTTATTCTACTTGGGTCTACCGGAGTTGGCCGCCTTGACGCCACTGAATGTTTTGCAATAGCTTGCCGGGCGTGCTCAATAAAGTCATTGTTAGAGAGAGGCGTGCGCGCACCACCAGCACTCGCAACCAGCGGAGCGATGGCCGCATAAACATTTCCATCATCGATTATTGCTCCAAGCAAGCAAGCCGATAGCACAGAGGCTTCTCGCTCATTATCGATCATGCTAAAGCTCAGATCATTTTCGGCGAAAGCCTCACGAAACCACTCGGATCCGCCGGGCAACGGTAGTCCGAAATACAGCCTCGTCAGATCTAAAATTACAGAAATATCCGCATTCTTTCTTAACTTCTCAAACGGTGCTTGACGCAATACGATTACATCATTACCGGGAGCCAAGCCTGCAGCTTTATATCGATCCGCAAAATTATAGCCACTCAACTCATATCTCCTTATAATTGTTTTTTAGTGGTGAAAAAATTCACTTCTGAATTAAGCTCATCAATCAAATCTCTGTCTCGCGCACGTTCAAATACACGTCGAAACCTTACAAAATCCGGTTGATTTAAATCTTCATCTTCAAAAAGCCCTAACTTCCCAGCAATTTCGGATTTTTGACTGAGAGTCAGTTTAAAGAATCGCACACCTATACTTCGAAGATTATCCATTGGATCACTCCCCGAAGCTTGCGCAACTTTTGAGTTGAGCTCAGCGGGATTGATATAAATAGAGGCAGCCTCAGGCAATTCCTTTGTTGCAGGTTCAACAGGAGGCGGAGCCCAGGCATCAAGTTCAATATCATGTTTCCAAACGCTTTTGTCCCGATCCATTTTAGCTCTAAATTGACCGGGATTAGTCTGCCAAATTCGTACATGCGCTTCAATATTAAGCTTCCGCTCGGCGCCGTTATTTACCACTTGCAGCTCGATCAAGTTATAGCCTGGCTCCCAACCATGCTCTGTGCGATCTGGATGCGCTGCACTGGCAGCTATGCGAATAGTGTCACGCTGCAACTCGATACGATTTGTGTGCTCATGACCGAAAAGTTGCAGGCGGGCTACGTCATTCAAATGACCTTTTAAAGCCTCACCTTGACTCAACCAGCTAAAGGGATGGTGGCAGAGAACTACGTACTCAACGCCACGCTCTCTAGGAATTTGCAAGCAAGCGGGATCAACAAACAGGCTACCAGGCTCGTCAGCCTGACTGGAAACTAACGCAGAGTTCAACCCCATTAATTTGAGAGTAGATCCATCATTAAGCTTTAAACTTCGAGTAGCAATCGTGTTCATCGGAGCGCTTATATCACAAAAAAACTGGCCAGCGAAAAGGTTAAACTGATCCAGTGGCCCATACAGTGTTCGGCTGGAGTCTGAGTCCTGAAGAATGCTACGAAGAACTCCATCGACAAATAATGGGTCGGAAGTTTTTATTTGATGATGTAAAGCCCGCACCATCGGCCTCGACGCCAAACTTCGAACCACATCATGATTTCCGGGTATCACGAAAATACATTCACTTGTAGTACCACAGGCTACAGCTAACTTTTCCAGCCAGCTTAAAGCGAATGCGTACTCATCAGCATGTGCCGCAAATGCAATGTCTCCTGACACTACGATTGCGTCTGGAGCCTTCCCGAGGCGAACGCACATTTCTTCAGCATCTCGCTTTAGCTCATTTCGCAAATGGTTATTGGGATCCATAGGATTCCCAATCTCATCGCGCCGAAAATGTATGTCCGAAATGTGAAGAAGCAACATCCTTTTACCTCGCTCTCAGTGATTTCTAATTACCCAGCTTTTCAAGCTTCAAGCGGATAATTGAAAGATCGTGTGATATTACCTGTACGTCTACGGTTTTTCACCATTTACGCGAGCACAGATGGCTTTCAGCCTTTTTGAATCCGAACCGCATTCTGTCCTTCCAAAAAGCTGCAACCCAACGGTTCTGTATCAAGATGAAAAAACCTAGACGCAGACTCAATGTCATCGCTGCACTACCTTCAGTCACGCTTTCGTAAACGTATTACACCCAGCTTTCTCGTAACACCTCTAAACTGGGTATCTGAGCGCGGATCAGCTCAAAAATTTCTTAAAAATCAGAGCATTGGCGAGTACATAATATTTTTCACAGAAGAAACATGGTCTTGTGACTGCCCTACCCCAGCGCCCCTTTAATTTTACTCCTTCAGCGACAAACAGATAGGCAAGCCAGATGGCTCGGGGCCCCTGAGGAATGTCGCTTAGCGCGGGGAAGGAAACCCGCCGGATCGTGTTAGCGGAAGGGCACCCAGCTTAGTGAACAGGTGAACCTGGTGAATTGCTGTTCACCTGTGCATATGCCCTACCCTTTCAGCCATCTGCGAGCACCATTACCAATACGGTAACGATGCCCTTTTTTCTTCAAGATCCTTTCAATTTCAACATTGAAATTTCAGTAAGCTGGTGTGGTTGCCGCTACCACGATCCCGCGGGTTTCATGCCCCGTGTGGAGCGAAAACTCTCAGGGTCCCCAGCGTGATTTCCTCTCATCGAAAGGCGGAGCCGGCGAAATTCGCTTGGTAGACCGGAGCGCCAAGCGCCTGCCCACAACCCAGGATGCTGACTTTAGCGTTACACGCATGGGTAGCGTTACATCGGATGTACGCTATGTTACTCAACTGTGTAACGGGCGTGAAAACCAATGAAACCGGGCGTTTGGTGACCGGCGTTACACTCGTAACACCGGTTACACCGGTTTTGGAGGGGGGCAGGATATGTGCTCTCATGCTGCCTTTCCAAATTGGCCCTACACCACATTGTTGCCCTCTCTTGAATCAAGATGACCAGCGTGATTTCCGATCACCAGGTGGTGAGGGCATCTGATATGCAATGCCACTGGCTCGAGGTAGATTGATTACCTGACAACACGGCGGGAGAACATCATGGAAGACACCCCTTTGCTTGCGTCATTACTCAAGCGCATGAATGAAAACCAACTGGCGTTGGGGGCAGCTATCGAGGAACTGTCAAACTGGGTTGAGCAAAGAGGATCTACAGAAGTGGCACAGAACATCCGAGGGGCACTAGAAACCCTGGATGGGAATGCAGGATTCATCACCCTTGCCCTCGCCTCACTGTCGGCAGAAGGTCGGACAAAGAAGTGACTACCTGGCCGAATGGCTACACATCACCTACTACCTGGTGGTGCTTTACCTAGCGGAATACCACTACATCCGTAGGCAGAACGAAGCAGCGTGTATGCCTACATGTATGCCTAACTGACAGATACAATACAAAACCCTTTAAATACAGCGTATTACAAGACCAGTTCAAATGACTGTGTACCACCAAGTACTAAAAACGGCTTACCGAAAGGTAGGCCGTTTTTTTATGCCCGCAGAAATCTTCGAGAGCAAGCCCACGAGCTACTGACGCTCGTGGGCCCTGGCTTAGCTACCCCTCAAAAGTAAGTGGTCGCCCCGGCAAAGAACGCACGGCCCGGCACATAGAACGTCGTCGAACCATCGCGCGCATCTTCATCCAGCAAGTTCTGCACGCCGCCATTCAACGTCAACCACTTGGTCACAGCCAGGTTCGCCGTCAGGTCGTAGGTGGTGTACGACTTGACGAAGTCATTGCCAATACCCCGCTGTTTGCCGACATGCTGCGCCGACAGTTCGGTGTTGAGCTTGTCGGTGACTTGCCAGTTGAGCGCACTGAAGGCAGACAACTTGGGCGCGCTGATCAGGTCCTGGCCGGTGGACAGGTTTTTGCTCTCCAGCATGTAGGTGGCGTTGGTGCGCCAGTCCAGGGAGTCGGTCAGCGGGACGCGAACCGAGCCTTCCCAGCCACGGGTCCGGGCTTCTTCGACGTTTTCCAGCATGGTCCACCAGCGGCCCTGGAACTGGCCCAGTGGCGCGTATTCGATCTTGTCTTCGAAATCGGTGTGGAAGTAGGTGAGGCTGGCCTCCCAACCGTCACGGTCGAAGGACACGCCAATCTCCTTGTTGACGCTGGTTTCTGGCGACAGATTCGGGTTACCGGCCATCCAGCAACTGCCGCTCACGTAACCCAGGGGTTTCAACGAACCGCAACCGCGACCGCCGGACTCGGTGGCGGCACCGGCGCTGCCCTCTTTCAGGCTGGGCGCACGGAAGCCCTTGGACACACCGCCGCGCACGGTCCAGTCCGGATGCGGATGGTAGACCAGGTACGCCCGCGGGCTGTTGTGGTTGCCATAGTCTTGACTGTGGTCGAAGCGGTTACCCAGGGTCAGCGCCAGGTTGTCTAGCAGGTACAACTCGTCTTCGATAAACGCGGCCGAGTAGTCGCCCTTGAGCGAAGAACCGGAGACTGCCGCACCTTGATAGTCCACGGGCACCGTGCCCAGGGTGTCGCTGTTGGTCAGCTCTTCACGCTTCCACTGCCCGCCCACCGTCAAACGCTGATCGAGAAGGAATTCAAACGGGATGTTCAGGCTGCCTTCGGCGATTTTTTCTTCGGCGCTGGATTTGCCCCAGTCGATGTCGTTCTTGAACTTGTTCAGGTACAGGTCCACTTTCGACGTACCGAAACTCCAGTCGCCCGTGTGGGACACGGAATAGCTGTCGCGAATCAAACGGCCGGGACCGAAGCCCTCACCCAGGGTTTCGCCCCAGTCACCAAAGGTCTTTTTGCTCGACCAGGACCGTTCGACGCCATGCACAGCCTCGAACGACAGGCTTTGCTCGTCATTGATCTTCCAATCGAGCAAGGCGTTGACGCTGTGGTCCTTGGCACCGCCCGCGCCGTCGCCGTACATGAACTCGCCATCCTTATCCAGGCGCGCGGTGACCTCATCGGCCGCACGGCGGGTGAGGTTGGCACCCAGGCGCAGGCCCACCGACTCGGTCAGAGGCCCGGACAGGTTGAGACTGGTCTGGGTAGTCTGGCCGCGGTCGGAATCTTCGGGAATCGTGGTGTTGACGTTGGCCGACCCACTCCAGGTGCGCGACACCTTGCGGGTGATGATGTTGATCACGCCGCCCATGGCATCCGAACCGTACAGCGAAGACATGGGCCCGCGCACGATCTCGATGCGCTCGATCATGTTCGGGGTGATCCAGTTCAGGTCCTGGCGCGCCAGGTCGCGGCGATAGCTCAAGTCCCCCGAGCCGCCGAGGCGTTTGCCATCCACCAGGATCAAGGTGTACTTGTCGTCCAGGCCGCGCAGTTTGATTTTCGACTGCTCGCCCACCGGCCCGAAGCCACCGGTGACACCCGGCACACGCCGCAGCAGGGTGTTGAGGTCATAAACCGGCTGGCGCTCGATTTCTTCGCGGGTAATGACGCTGACGCTGGCCGGCGCATCGCGCAGGTCGGTGGCGCCGCCGGTGGCGGTGACAAACGAGGTGTCGAGTTCTGTGACGGCGTGTTTATCGACCTCACCAATCTCTTCTGCTTGCAACGCCGGGGCGGCGATCAGCATGCCGACGGCCAGGAAAAGAGAACTGAAAAGATAGGGGGGATTATTCATTGCAAACAGTCCTTGTTGAGCCGGCATGCACCAAGACGGAGCACTAAAGGCTGCGAAGTGTAATGCAAATCCTTATCATTTAGAAAAGCATTTGTTATGGTTTTTGAACAAACCCATTCATTTCAAGCGGTTTAAAATTCTGACAAATTCTGCGAATAAATGACAAAAGCTTCGATCAGCAGATATCTTTCAACTTTAACGTATTCACTATAAATTCGAATCGCCACCTTTAATCGGAATCGACAACGTAGCCCGCAACCCACCTTCGGCTCGATTTTCGAGGATGATCCGTCCCCCCAAGCGCGTCGAAATCGCATGCACGATGTTCAGCCCCAGCCCTGCCCCTTCGGGATTGCCACAGCTATAAAAGCGTTCAAACAAGCGTGCGCGCTGCTCCTCATCAATTCCCGGCCCCTGGTCTTCAACGCTCAGATGACAAAAGCCTTCAGACTGGCTAAGCCCAACGCTGATCACCCCGTGTTCCGGCGAAAAGTTGGCGGCATTGGTGATGAGGTTATTGAGGGCGATATCGATGGAGGCGGCATCTGCGATTACCGAGAAATGAGACTGCGAGTCGTCGAACGCCAACTCCAGCCGCTTGCTCAGCAGCCAGGGTGTAAGTGTTACCAGGCTGTCGCGCACCGTTTTACCCAGGTCAATATGTTGCGATACCGGCGCCATGGCTTTGGGTTCAAGGCGCGCCATCGTCAGCAGTTGGTTGACTAGGCGACTGGTCCGGTCGACACCCGCGATCAGGAACGCCAATGACTCGCGGCGCTGCTGCTCGGTACCGGCTTCCAGCAGGTTTTGCGCATGCACCCGCAACACCGCCAGCGGGGTGCGCATTTCGTGGGCGGCGTCGGCAATAAACCGGCGTTCGCGGCCGAGCGCTTCCTGAATCTGCCCCAGCATACGGTTAAGCGCCGACTGCATTGGCTCAAGCTCACTGGGCAAAGGAGTCAGTTGCAACGGCTCCAGTGAGCCGCTGTGTCGCGAGCGCAAGGTCGCCGCCATGTTCGCCAGGGGCTTGAGACCCCAACCGATAGCGACCCAGACCATTGCGGCCAGGATCAGGCTACCCAACACGTTCGGCCAAAGGGTGTGACGGACAATACGCCCCACCAGGTCAGCGCGTACGTCGTTACGCTCGCCAACCCAGATACGCACGCCATTCTGTTTGTCTTCAAGCATGAACGCGCGCCACTGCCGGCCTTTAAGGTCGGTGATGTCGCTGAAGCCCGACTGCGTCGGCGGCGCGCTTAATGAGGGGGCGCTGGCGGTGTGAACAAGTACTTCACCCTCGGGGCTCCAGATCTGAAAGGCGATCTTGCTTTCGTAAGGATGGCCATCGGCTCGCGGCACAGCCTCAGCCAGCGCCTCGTTGAACTGCTGGTACAGATCGCGGTGGGCTTGCCCCGTCATCGGCATCCGCATCACGCCCTGCAGCAGGCGAGCATTTTGCGCCAGCTGCGCATCATAGACTTCAGCAATTTCATGGTTACTGTCGTGTAAGTTGAACACACTCAACACCGCCAGCCCTGCCAGCATCAAACCGATGATCAGTGTCAGCGTGCGGCGGCGGATTGAGCTCATAGGCTCTCCTCCACCAGGTAACCCACCCCGCGAATCGTGCGGATCAGGTCGGTAGAGAACTTTTTGCGTAGATGGTGGATATGCACTTCCAACGTGTTGCTTTCCGCTTCCTCGTTCCAGCCATAGAGCAGTTGCATCAACTGGTCGCGCGTCATCACCCGGCCCGGTGGCGAGAGCAGTTCGTGCAGCAGTTGGTATTCCTTGGGCGTCAGTGCGACCGGCATGCCTTGATAGCTGACTTGCTGGGTACTGGGGTTGAGGCTGATGCCGGCGTGCTCGATCAGCGCCTGCGCGCGTCCGGCACTGCGCCGCAACAAGGCACGCAAACGTGCCTTGAGTTCTGCCAGATCGAACGGCTTGATCAGGTAATCATCGGCACCGGCATCAAGCCCGGCGATGCGGTCCTCTGTGGCATCCCGGGCGGTGAGGATCAGCACGGGCAGGATCGAACCGCTGTCGCGCAGACGACGTAACACTTCAAGCCCATCCATGCGCGGCAGCCCCAGATCAAGCACCGCCAGATCGAAGGTTTCACTGAGCAAGGCATGCAAGGCGCTGCCGCCGTCCTTGAGCCAGTCGACGGTATAGCCTTCACGCCCCAACGCTTGATGAATGCCTTCACCGAGCGCCTCGTCATCCTCAATCAGTAATAGCCGCACATAAACCCCTTTTATTTGAGTTTCTTGTTCACGTCCACCAGTAATGCGGCGATTTCCGCGCGACGGCCGGCATCGGCGCTTTCACGACCGGGCCGAGGGCGCGCCTGCAGGGCTTTTTGCAGCGCGTCCCGGGCTTGAGCGTAGCGTTTCTGACGGTAGAGGTGATCGCCCCAGAAGTACAGGCTGTCGATGCCCTCAGGATTAAGCTGCAGCGCCTGTTTGAGCAACTGTTCTGCCTGTTCACTATCGCCGAAGCCGATTGGCCAACCCGGAACACGATCATACAGCGCCGCCAAGCTGGTATAGGCCGAGCCTTGAAGGGCTTGAGGGTCAAGGCTCAAGGACTTTTCCAGATCGGCCTTGGCGTCCTTGGCCTTGCCCAGCGCGCCGAGCCCGCCCTGCGCACCGGCCCAACTGCTGGTGACAATACCTTTCCAGATCCAGGCTTCGGCAACGGCCGGACGTTCGCGAGTAAATGTGCTGGCTTGCGAGGACAGTTGCTCGAATGCATCGGCACGCTGGTCCTGCGGCGTTTCATACTGGATGTGCGCCCAACGCTGCTGGATATCCTCCAGGCGCTGCTGATCGGCGGCGTCCAGGGCCCATACGCTCTGACTCAATACGCCCAGGAGTAGGCTGGCATAGATCTTTTTCATGATATTGGCGGCTCGCTGTCAGTTTTTTTGCTCAGGTGACGGATCAGCGGCAACTGTTTGCGCAAGCCTCGATCCACCAAATGCGGTAGCAGACTGTTGAGGCGCACGAAAAACCGCTCCGGCCACCCCAGGTAGAGATCACGACGGTCGCCGGCAATCGCGTGGATGACCGCCGCAGCCACGGCCTGCGGATCGTCCACACTGGCTTTGAGTGCATCATTGAGGGCTTGTGCCGACTCGCTGTTCATCGACGTGCGCGTGGCGCGGGGTGCCACATACAGCACACTGACCCGGGTGTCTGCCAGTTCCCGACGCAACGCTTCGGAAAAACCACGCAAGGCAAACTTGGTCGCGCAGTAACTCGCATAACCTGGATAACCAATCGAACCGTACGTGGAGCCCACGTTGACCACCATGGCGCTGTCCGCCTGCTTGAGCAGCGGCAACAACAATTTGGTCAGGCAGATCGGCGCGCTGATATTCACCGCCAGCATTGCGTTGATCTCACTGTCCTCAAGCTGTTCGATCATGCCGAAGTGATTGACCCCGGCGGCGTTGATCAGCAAGTTGATGTCGCCCATGGTCTGCGCCATCGAAAACACCTTACGCCGCTCGCTCAAGACGGTCAGGTCGGCGGACACCCATGCAATCTGCTGCGGATAGCGCTCCAAAAGGGGCGCCAATGCTTGCGAATGCCTGGCCACGGCCAAGACCCGAGCGCCGGCCTCGCACAAGGCGCCGACGATGGCCAGGCCAATGCCACCGCTGGCACCGGCGACAACCACCCGCGCGTCATGCAGCTGCATGTTGCCCCTCCATATCGCGGGACAGGCCGCGGAACATATCGGTGTACAAGCGGTATACGACTTTCGAGGCGTGAATCACCGCCTCTTGATCGTCCCGATCTTCCAGTTGGTTCATCAGGCGACGATAGGTCTGCATGTGCTCAATATCGAGCGAGCCATGGGAACTCAGATAACTGAAGGCCGTTTCCGGCAACCCCAGACGCGTGCGAATGCTGCCCGCCGCGTGGGTTGCCAGTGCAATGCTGGTGCCTTCGAGTACATTGACCATGCCAAACAGGCCGACCGGGTTGCCACGGGCGATCAGGTCATAGAGATAGCTGACCATTAACTCAATCGACAGAGACGGCTGGCCATCGCATACGGCAATGCGGTCGCCACCACAGGCGACAATGTCGTCGAGCACCCACTGTTCATGGCCGTACTCCTCTTCGATGTACTCACACACAGCTTTGCGCAGCCACTCCAGACGGGCGGGCAGACGCGCACCGCATGCCATCATCAGCGGCACCGTATGGCGCACGTGGTAATAAGCCTGGACCAGAAACGCCCGATAGCTCTCAAGGCTCACATCGCCTCGTAGCGCACTGACAATGATGGGCAGGTTGAACAGTTCGTGACGTTCCTGTTGCGTGGCGTCTTGCAGCTCGTCGAAAAAATTCATGACATCGATTCCTGGGAAAGAGCGGCTTGAGTGAGTTGTGTGCGGTACTGCGCCACAATGGCGTCGCGGCGCGGACGGCCGTTGGCGGTGAGCAGGCCATTGGCAGCCGTGAATGGTTGGGCCAGGCGCGTCCAGCTATGCACCCGGGCGTAATCGGGTAAGGTCTCGTTGGCCTGGGCGACCGCGAAGTCCAACTGCGCATCGCTGCAATCGGGTCGATGGGGCCAGAGCAAGGCGTGGTTGCGCGCCAGCGCCTCGCCATACACAAAGGCTTGGGCGACGTGATTGCGCTGGGTCAGTTCGGACTCGACCCATTCCGGGTTGACGTTGCGCCCGAAACTGGTGACGAACTGATGTTTCTTGCGCCCCTTGAGGTAAAGAAAACCCTGGGGATCGAACTCGCCAATATCCCCGCTCGGCCACCATTCTTCGCTGTAGGCGAGCTCACCGAGATAGCCAAGCAAGTTCGTGCCCTTGATCAACACTTCTCCGTCCTCGGCCAGTTTCACTTGCGCATGGGGCAAGGGTTGGCCGACGCTGCCCGGGCGACACAGACCGGGACGGTTCAGGCAGACCACTGAGGCGCACTCCGATAATCCGTACCCTTCATACACGGGCACCCCCACGCGCTGTGCACGCTGCAGCAAGTCCTCGCACACCCGCGCCCCACCCACCGCCACAAAGCGCAGGTTCTGCGGATTGAAACCCTTCTGTTCGGCAGCACCGACCAATAGTTGCAGCAGTTGCGGCACCAAAATCAGGCTCTGCGGCTGGCGAGCGGCCAGGCAACCCAGCAACCGCGGGACATCGACACTGCTGGCGCCTTGAATGCCCAAGACTTCCTGACTCGGCAAGCTCAACGTCGCCCCCGCATAGAGCGCGGCATAGCAGCCGAGATTCTCAAGCAGGATCGCCAGCGGCAGCAGCGCCAGGTGATGCCGCGAATCGCTGGACTGACTTGCCAGGTTCAGCTCCCGTGCAACCCGCAGCAGGCTTTGCGCACTCAGACACACGCCTTTGGGCGTACCCGTGGTGCCGGAGGTGAAAGTCAGTTTGGCGGTGCCAGCAGGCATCTGGTGGGGGTCACTAAACGTGCGGCACCAGAACGCGCCCTGCTGTTGATAACCGCCAGCGATCAACTCATGCGCAAGCTCCGGCCCTGCGATCACACGTTCGGCCTGACTCTGCTCAAGGCAATGAGCACGCTGCGCCGGGCTGAAAAACGGTGGCAGCGTCACGCAGGTCAGGCCCTCGAACAAAATGGCCAGGTCCCAGAGCACGGCTTCGACGCCGTTGTCCAGGGCCAGCGCAATCACCTGCACATGCTCATCGCGCAAGCGCTCCTGGCGATACAGCACCTCGGCATAGAGGGTGGCGTAATCAAGCTTGAGGGTATCGCCCCACAGCGCAACGCCGCTGGGCTCGCGCTCGGCATAATCGCGCAAGGTTTGTTTAAAACGTTGCAATTCAAGCGACATGAAAAGCTCCTTCCATCGAGGTCGACAGCCCCAAACGGTTGAACAACCCCATGTTGCGCAGGTGGACAAACCCGCTGCGGATGTTGCCCACATGCACCCAAGGCTTGCTCTCGTAGTAACTGCCCCAACTGTGACGCTCGTCCCCCAGGCGCTCCGGATCGGCGGCACACAGGGTCACCGGCTTCAAACCCAGGCGGTGGAAGCTGTTGACCAGGCCGATACTGCCGGTAAAGGTCACCCACTCCAGGCCACCCATGGCCAGCAAATAGGTGATGGCGACGATGCTCAGGCGTGCACTGCCGGTGTCGCTGGCGGCAAGGTTGCCCACCTCGACAATCCCGGCGCGCCCCACATCCCGACCCGCCGCCGCACTGATCAGCGGTTCAATGGGTTGATCCAGGTAGCGCTCGAGAAACAGCGGTTCCACTTGCGCACGTCGCACCCCCGCCACTGCACACAACTCGCCAGCGCCGTTGTGCATCCCAAACAGCTCAGGCATGAAGTGGCGGATGTCAGCACCGTGGGCTTTTTGAAAACGCTGCTGAATAAACGATTCGAACAACGGTCGCTGAGCGTCGTCCGGCAACGCACTTGAGAGTGTCATTGGCGGTACTTGGGCCTGACCAAAGTGCAGGGGCAGGCGGATATTCCAGTCAACAAGGGTCATGGGCAAGACGCCTCCCTTAATAGGTGTGGGAGGAGTATCCAAACCATTTCTTAACGAAGTCTGAAGATGGGGGGCGGCGGCCTTCAGAATGTCTTAAGGCAGGTGTTGCAAGGTGCCCATCGGTTCGACGCAACCGGATCAAGGCCGCCATACCCATTGGCCGCCACTTACTCTGAGTCACGAGGCCCTTTATGACCGCCAATAAGGTCGTCACCCGTTATGCAAGACTGTCGATCTTCATGCACTGGCTGATGCTGGTACTGTTTGTCTGCGTGTACGCATGCATCGAACTCAAGGGTTTTATGCCCCGAGGAAGCGACGCACGAAGCCTGCTGCTGGGCTTGCACGGGATGTTCGGCCTGAGCATTTTTGCGTTGGTCTGGGTGCGCCTGTTAGGCCGCCTGACGCCGCGCCCCCCTATCACCCCCCAGCCACCGACCTGGCAATCTGGCTTGTCACACCTGATGCACCTGGCCCTCTATGGCTTAATGATCATCACGCCATTACTGGCTTGGCTGATGCTCACCGCTGGCGGTAAACCGTTCCCCTATTGGGGATTCCAGATGCCGACACTACTGGCGGTCAATACCGACCTGGCCAAGCAGTTCAAGTACTGGCACGAGCTGCTCGGCAGCGCCGGCTACTGGCTGATCGGCCTGCACGCTGGCGCCGGATTGCTCCATCACTACTGGCTGCGGGATAACACCCTGACACGCATGTTGCCGCAGCGTCACCAACGCTAATCCTTCAGTCAACCATCATGCTCGCGGTGCAGCGCAGCATGATGGGGCGCGCACATGGGCGTTAAGGCCCACTCGGTAATGAACATGTCTTGCCCGCACGGGATTTGCGCAAGATCGATTCTGTTACCCCTCAGCTTTTGACGCTCCTGCATCCCGCTGTTAGTGTCCGCCCTCCTTCCCCGCAGATACCTGCCAGGTGCGACTTAGCCGCAATGCATCACCCCAGGGACAACAGATCATTCTCAAAATGAACGGAGTTCAGCGCGTGCTTTTCACCCTACGCTTGCAACGCCTTACCAGCCTTTCGGTGATCGCCGCCGCCCTCAGCCTCGGCGCCTGCCACAACGCCAGCAGCCCCGATTTGCCGCCCGCCCCGGAGCTGGGTTCGGGCTATCGCACCGACATGCACGTACGCCACGCCGAGCGCCATATGGCAGCGGCAGCCAACCCGCTGGCGGCTGAAGCCGGGCGAAGCATCCTGCGCCAGGGTGGCTCGGCCATCGATGCGGCCATCGCCATGCAGGCGGTGCTGACGCTGGTGGAGCCGCAGTCCTCGGGGATCGGCGGTGGCGCATTCATCATGCTGTGGGATGGCAAGCAGGTACGGGCCTATGACGGCCGTGAAACCGCACCGGCCAGCGCCACGCCCGATATGCTGCTCAATGCCGACGGCACACCGATGGCGTTTGCCCAGGCGCAGATCGGCGGGCGTTCGGTCGCGACCCCCGGTGTACTGCGCGCGCTGAAGATGGCCCACGAACAAAGCGGCCGCCTGCCCTGGGCGCAATTGTTTGCGCCGGCAATCCAGCTCTCCGAGCAAGGCTTTGCGATTTCTGCGCGCCTGCACAGCCTGATCGCCGCCGACCGCTACATCAGCCAGTCACCGGACATGGCGGCGTACTTCCTCAACGCCGACGGCAGCCCAAAGGCCACTGGCACCCTGTTGAAAAACCCGGCGCTGGCCAATGTATTCAAACGTATCGCCAAGGAAGGGCCCGACGCGCTTTACCACGGCCCGATCGCCGAGGAGATTGCACGCAAGGTCCAGGGCCATCACAACACTGGCCGCCTTGCGCTGAACGATCTCCAGGCCTACCGCGCCAAAGAGCGTGCGCCGCTGTGCACCGACTACAAGCGCTGGCAGGTATGCGGCATGCCGCCGCCGTCTTCGGGTGGGGTGGCCATTGCGCAGATCCTCGGCACCTTGCAGGCCCTCGAAGCCCGCGACCCGCGCTGGGCCCTGGCGCCGCTCAAACCCGTGAAGACCGCGACTGCCGCTGGCCTGGAACCTGCGCCCAGCGCCGTGCACATAATCGCCGAGGCCGATCGCCTGGCCTACGCCGACCGTGCGCAATATGTGGCCGATCAAGACTTCGTCGCCGTGCCGGTCGCGGGCCTGGTCGCCCCCGGCTATCTGGCCAGCCGCGCGGCATTGATTGGCGAGCGCAGCATGGGCGTAGCCAAGCCCGGCCAACCGGCGGGGGTTGAGGTGGCTTACGCGCCAGATCGCTCGCCACTGCGTATTTCCACCTCGCAAGTGGTTGCTGTAGATGACCAGGGCGGCGCGGTGTCGATGACCACCACCATCGAAGCCGCGTTCGGCTCCCACGTGATGGTCCAGGGCTTCCTGCTGAATAATCAGATGACGGACTTTTCCTTTATCCCCGAAGAAAACGGCCAACCGGTGGCCAACCGAATCGAGCCGGGCAAACGCCCGCGTTCGTCCATGGCGCCGACCCTGGTCTTCGACCGCCAAAGCGGCGAGCTGCTGGCCACGGTCGGCTCCCCCGGCGGGTCGCAGATCATCGAATACGTGAGCAAATCCCTGGTGGGCATGCTCGACTGGAACCTCGACCCGCAAGCCGCCATCAGCCTGCCCAACTTCGGTAGCCGCAACGGCGCGACCGAGCTGGAACGAGGGCTGTTCAGCGCGCAATTGAAAGCGGCACTCAAGGACCGCGGGCACGCCTTGAGCGAGATCGATATGACCAGCGGCACCCAGGCCATCGTGCGAGTGCGCAATGCCCAGGGCAAGGCGACATGGAGTGGCGGCGCGGATCCGCGGCGTGAGGGTGAGGCGCTGGGGGATTGAGAGCCAGCCCCCTAGCCACAGTCCTTGGTCCGTCCCTTAGCGGCTGATCTTCAAGCCCTTGCGCGCCGTGTGCCGTTCCAGCGCCAGTTCGATCAGGCGGCTGACCAGTTCGCTGTAGCTCATCCCCGCCGTCTGCCACAACTTGGGGTACATGCTGATGCGGGTGAAGCCGGGCAGTGAGTTGACTTCGTTGATCAGGACTTCACCGTCTTCACACAGGAACACATCCACCCGTGCCAGCCCGGCGCAGCCCAGCACTTCAAACGCCTCGACGGCCAGGGCCCGGATGCGCTCGCTGGCCTCGACGCTGATGTCGGCCGGCACCAGCACTTGCGCGGCCTGGTCGTCGATGTATTTGCTGTCGTAGGAATAGAAGCCGTCACGGACCACGATCTCGCCACAACCGCTGGCAATGGGACGCTCATTGCCCAGTACCGCACACTCGATCTCCCGGCCTTTGACGGCGGATTCCACCAACACTTTTTCATCGAAGCCCAACGCCAGCTCAACAGCGGCCAGATACTCAGCTTCAGTAGCGACTTTGCTCACGCCCACGGAAGAGCCTTGGTTGGCCGGCTTGACGAACAGCGGCAAACCGAGCTTTTGCCGGGCCTGGTCGAAGGTTGTGCGCGCCGCGTTGCCACGGTTGAGGGTGATAAAGGGCGCCACCGCGATACCGGCATCGCGCAGCAGGCGTTTGCTGATGTCCTTGTCCATGCACACCGCCGAGCCCAGCACATCGGAACCCACGAACGGCAGGTCCGCCATGCGCAGCAAACCTTGCAGGCAACCGTCTTCGCCAAGGGTGCCGTGGACAATCGGGAAGATCACATCGACATGTTCCAGCAGGCCCTGGCCCGAGGTTTCCACCAGTTGCTGGCTGGCCTTGCCTGGCACTACCGCCAGTTCGCGGTTGGACTGGTTGAGGGCGATCAGCGCAGGGTTCTCCTGGTTGAGCAGGAAGTTCGAGGTGTCATTGAGGTGCCAGTGGCCAGCCTTGTCGATGCCGATCAGCACCGGTTCGAAACGCGTGCGGTCGAGGGCGTCGACGATGTTGCGTGCCGACTGCAACGACACTTCGTGCTCGGCCGAACGGCCACCAAAAATAATCCCTACCCGCAACTGACTCATGACCCGGCCTCACTGTAGAAAGTAAGGCTTATTACCACGGGCCGTCAGCGCTTCGCCAGCGTTGCGACCGCGCACAATCGTACAAGACCCCGGCAGACAGCCGCCCCAGACTCAGTTAACGTAACTCCATCCGACATCTTTCGAAAAACATTCCATGGGCAAACTCACCGCGAATATCGACTGGCTGCACCGCGCGCCCCATGGCAGCGGCCTGGAGCGGATCGAAGCGTATTTTTCCGGGTTTGGCTTCGACCCTCATCGCCACGATACCTACGCCATTGGCCACACTTTGTTCGGTGTGCAGAGCTTTCACTATCGCGGCAGCCAGACCCACAGCCTGCCAGGCACGACCATGGTGATTCATCCCGATGAGGTCCACGATGGCTGGGCCGGCAGCGATGAAGGCTTCAAGTACCGGATGATTTATGTAGAGCCGGCGCTGATCCAGCAGGTTCTCGGCGGCAAGCCGCTGCCCTTTATCCACAACGGGCTGTCCAACGACCCGTGGCTGCACCGGGCCTGCCAAGCCTTTGTGCAGCAACTCGATTGCCCGCTGGACCCGATGCAGGAGCAAGACGCATTGTTCGACCTGGCCCACGCCCTGAACAACGCGTCGGGTATCAGCACCAGCAGCAAGACCTTTGACTACCAGGCCGCCGAGCGGGCCCGGGAATTTATCCACAGCGCCTTGGGGCGCAGCATCACCCTCGATGAGATGGCCGCGCACTGCGGGCGGGATCGCTGGGCCTTGTCGCGGGATTTTCGCCTGTTGTTCGGCACCAGCCCCTACCGCTACCTGACCATGCGCCGCCTGGATCTGGTGCGCAACCTGCTGGGCCAGGGCCAGTCACTGGTGGATGCGGCGCTGATCGCCGGCTTCACCGACCAGAGCCACATGACTCGGCAATTTCGCAGCACCTTCGGTATCCCACCCTCGCGCTGGGTAAAGATGCTCGGCCGCTAAACTGTAGGAGCGAGCTTGCTCGCGAAAAACCTGAGAACGCCACGTTTATCCAGGATAAACGCAGTGCAGTTAAGCGCTTCGCGAGCAAGCTCGCTCCTACACAAACCCTAAGCCGCCTCCAGATCCGGTCCGGGCCGCGATGACCTCAGTCGCAATGCCACCAGCGCTCCCACCAACGCGATGCCCGCGCTCCACCACAACGCCATCTCGATCCCCTGGGCCTGAGCCGCGCCCGTCGCGCCACCGGCGTTGGCCAGCGACACCAGCACCGCCAACCCCAGTGCCCCGCCGATCTGTTGCGTGGTCGAGGCCATGCCCGCCGCCACGCCCTGCTCTCCCGGCTTGACGCCAAGGCCTGCGGCCACCCACATCGCGGTCCAGGTCATGCCTTGGCCAAGGCTCAAGATAAAGATCCCCGGCAGCAACGACCAGAACCCTACCCCTGTGGGCAACGCCAGGCACACCAGGGCAATCCCCAGCGCCCCCGCCAACTGGCCGCTGACCAGCGTGTTGCGCAAGCCGATCTTGACCAGCGCGCGCTCGGCCAGCCAGATGCCCAGGGTGCACACCAGTGTCGCCGGCAAGAACGCCAGCCCGGCCTGCAGCACGCTGTAGCCGTAGACTTGCTGGTAGTACAGCGCGAGGAAGTAGTACTGCACGCCGAAGCTGCTCATAAAGACAGCGGTCAGCACCATCGCCATGCGTAACTCGCGGTAACCCAGCAGGCGCAGTGGCATCAATGGGTCACGGCCACGGTGCTCGATCCAGGCGAACAGCCCGAGCAAGGCCAGCGCCAGCAACATGCAGCCAAGGGTCGCGGGTGCCGTCCAACCCCATTCAGGCCCCTGCACCAGGGCGAACACCAGCAGGGTGCCGCCGACGGTAACGGTCAACGCGCCATTCACATCAAAACTGCGACCCCGGCTGCGCTCGCCATCGGCGGGGATCCAGTAGCGCGCCGCCAGCGCACAGCCGCCAGCCAAGGGCACGTTGACCAGAAACACCGCCTCCCAGCCCCACCATTGGGTCAGCACGCCGCCCAACAACGCACCCAACGCCAACCCGGCGGCCGACGCCGCACTCCACACCGCAAAGGCCCGGTTGCGCTGCGGCCCTTGCGCATAGTGCGTGTTGATCAACGCCAAGGTCGCCGGAAACAGCAGCGCACCGCCCACCCCTTGTACGGCGCGCGCCAGCACCAGCAGCAACGCGCTGCCGCCCAGTACCGCCGCCAACGATGACAGCGCGTACAACGACTGGCCCACCCGGTACATACGGCGTTTGCCCAGCAGGTCCGTGGCCCGGCCGCCGAGCAATAGAAAACCGCCAAACGCCACGGTGTACGCGCTGACCACCCACTGCAACTGTTGGGCAGAAAAGCCCAGGTGGCTGCCGATCTGCGGCAAGGCGACAAACACAATGGTCGCGTCCAGGGCGATGATCAGTTGGGCCGTGGCCAGCAACATCAGCATCCAGCCCGAGGGACGACTTGAGGGAATGGCGGGCATCACAACATCCTGTCTAAAAAAGAGTGCGGCCAGTGTCTTTCATGCCCAGCAGATGATAAATAGCCATATCACTCTTTCAGTTATGACTTTAATCATGGATCTGAACGCCGTTCGCTTGCTGGTTCGCGTCGCCGAAACCCGCAGTTTCACCCGCGCCGCCGGGGATCTGGGGCTCACCCAATCAGGCTTGTCGCGCGCCATTTCACGCCTTGAGGCCGAGCTGGGCGTACGCCTGCTGCAACGCAACACCCGCAGCGTCAGCCTGACCCCGGATGGGCAAATGCTGTATGAACGCAGCGCACCGTTGCTGGCCGAGCTGGCCGAAACCGAAAAGCTGCTGCTCGACCGTCGTAGCACGCCTTCGGGCTTACTGAAAATCAGCACTCCCTCGTTGTTCGGGCGCAAAGTGGTGATGCCGGTGATTGGCGAGCTGACCCTACGCTACCCCGAGTTGCGCATCGAAGCGGTGATGACCGACCGGCTGGTGGATATCGTCGATGAGGGTTTCGACGCCCTGCTGCGTACCGGCGAGATCCAGGACCAGCGCCTGATCGCCCGGGCCTTGACGCCCCTGCGCTGGGTGACCGTCGCCTCCCCCGCCTACCTGGCGCGCTTTGGCACCCCGCAAACCGTGGAAGAATTGCACGACCATAGCTGCCTGACCGTGCGCAATCTGCGCAGCGGGCGGATGGTGGACTGGCAGTTCATGCTCGACGGTAAGGTGCGCGATGTCAGCGTCGAAGGGCGGCTGATCTTCGACATTGGCGATGCCCTAGTGGACGGCGCGGTGGGCGGCTTCGGGATTGCCCAGGTGATGGACTTTGCCGTGCGCGACGACCTCGCTGCCGGGCGCCTGGTGCCGATCCTGGAAAGCTTCGCCGGGCGCAGCCGCGCAATATCCCTGGTGTATCCACCCTCGCGCCAATACTCGCCGAAGCTGATCGCCTTTGCCGACGCACTGGCACAGGCGCAATGGTAGGCAGCGCTTGAATCCAGCGGCCCGAGTGTGAGAAGAAAGGATGCGCGGCCACCACCAAGAGGTTTTCCAGGGATGAACCTGACATTGACGCCCCCACAATGGGATGACGTGAACGAGTTACTGGCGTTCGAGCTGGCCAATCGGGACTTTTTCGAAAGTTGGATCAATGCCCGGCCCGAGGCGTACTACAGCGTCGAAGGCGTTCAGCGCGCCATCGAGAGCGCACTGCTGGAGGCCAGCGAAGACCGCGCCTATCAGTATCTGATCCGCGAAAACGGCGTGCTGGTGGGGCGGATCAACTTTACCCAAGTGCGCCGCCGCTACTATCACTCGGCGTCCCTGGGCTACCGCATGGGGGCCCAGTTCACCGGGCGTGGCCTGGCACGACAGGCCGTGGCGCTGGGCCTGCAAAAAGCCTTTGGCGAGCATGCCCTCAAGCGCATCGAAGCCACCGTACGCCCGCAGAACCCGGGCTCGCTGCGGGTGTTGCAGCGCAACGGCTTTACCCAGTACGGGCATTCACGCAAGGCATTCCTGCTCGATGGACAATGGTTCGACCTGCTGCTGTTCGAGGTTCATGCCCCCTGATTGGCCGGCCTTGAGTCTAGGTGGACAACTGGTTGGCAAACTGGCCCACCGCACTGACCACTTTCTGCGCGCCGTCCTGGATCTCGACGATCACCGTGCCCGCCTCTGCCGCCAGCGACAAACCCTGCTCGGCCTGCAACCGGCCATCGGTCATCAGCGCCACGGCATCGCGGGCCATGTCCTGGTTCTGGCGCACCACGCCGACGATTTCTTCCGTGGCTTTGCTGGTACGCGAGGCCAACTGGCGCACTTCATCGGCCACCACCGCGAACCCGCGACCCTGCTCGCCGGCACGGGCCGCTTCAATCGCGGCGTTGAGCGCCAGCAGGTTGGTCTGCTCGGCAATCCCGCTGATGGTCTTGACGATAGTGCCAATCACCTGGGACTGGGCGTTGAGCGCCTCGATGCCCTCGCCGGCCTGTTCCATGTGCTTGGCCAAGTCGCGCATCACCTCCACCGCCTGGGTGACCACAGCGGTACCGCGCTGGGCACTGCTGTCGGTGTGCAATGAGGTGCTGTAGGCAATGTTGGCGGCCTCGGCCACCGCGCGTTCCTGATTGATCTGGTCGGTGATTACCGTGGCGAACTTGACCACTTTGTACAGCCGGTCGTTGGCGTCCAGCACCGGGTTATAGGAGGCTTCCAGCCAGACTTCGCGGCCATGGGCATCCACGCGCTTGAAGCGGCCGGCGACAAACTCCCCGCTGTTCAAGCGTTTCCAGAAGGCCTGGTAGTCAGCGCTGTTGTAATCCTGGGGCTCACAGAACATACGGTGATGTTTGCCCTGGATCTGCGCCAGGCTGTAACCCATGCCCTGCAGGAAACGCTCGTTGGCGCCCAGCACATTGCCATTGAGGTCGAACTCGATCACCGCCGTGGAACGCACCAGCGCGGTGATCAGGTTTTCATGCTCACGGGACGCCTCAATGGTGCGGGTCAGGTCGCTGGAGTACACCGAAAACCGTTTGATGCGCCCGTCCGCGCTCCGCACCGGCTGCACGATGGAGCGCAACCACGCTTCCTTGCCATTGCCGCGCAGCAGGCGCACGGTGCCAGCAAAGTGTTCGCCACGGCTCAAGGCGTTGGCAAAGCGCTGCTGGAATTCGTCGCGCTTCACATGCTCCGGCACAAACCCATGGATGGCATGGCCCAGCAGGTCGCTGGACTTGTAGAACATTTCGTCGAGGAAGTTCTGATTGACCGACTCGATCCGGCCCTCAGGGTCGAGGCTCAATGCCAGCATCTCGCTCTCCAGGCTTTCCTTGACCTGCTGCAGGCTGGACAGTTCTTCGCGAAGAGCGGACAGCTCCTGCTTCAAGCGGGTATTGAACATGGGGAACACCGGAGGGCAGTCATAGTGGATTGTCTAACCATCGGCGCTGCCGGCGTTTTCTGAAGAGGGCTTGAGCCCCCTGATACAATTATTTTTTCAGTACCTCAACTGCCGTTATTACGGCACAAGCCCAAGACCTGATACTCAAGGGTCTTGAGCTGACCGCTGGAATCTTCATAGGTCATGCGCGAGGGCACCACCTTGCAGGTTCGCACCGGCGGCGTGACATTCACCACCCGGGCGATATCCAGCTTCATCCCGTAGCGATAAGCCTGCACTTCAGGCACCGGCTTGCCCTGCGCGGTGGCATAGCGCGCCATGGCCTCCTGGTTTTTTTGCATCAACTGCGCCATGGCGCGGTCCCCGCCACCTTCGGCCATCGCCCCCATGGACAGAGAAAAAACCACCACGCCCAGGGCTCGTGTCAAATGCTTCATTAAAGTGTCCTCGTCTGATTTCAAGTCGTTGAAAGTTCAGGATCGAGGGTAACTAACGCTTCCTGTCAGGAGCTTCACGGGCGGATTACGTATCCGTCATAAACCGTTGAACTGGCAAAATTGTAATGTGCAGGCCACCTCGGCGTTATCCGCTGTTTGCAACTATGAGCCGGGCTCCCCGCATCAGGGATAGCTCTCCAATAAGAACGCCCCAGGCGACTAAAAAGCTCATAGCTGCCAACACCGAGGAGCGATACATGCGTACTAACCGCACACTTTCCCTTTCCATCATCGCAGCACTGGCCAGCGCAACACCGCTGGCGGGCATGGCCGCAGAAGATAAACCCGAGGGGTTTATCGAAGGCAGTACGCTGAACGTACTGGCGCGCAACTTTTACTTCAATCGCGATGACCGCAAAGGCCAGTCAAGCCCGACCGGAAACGGCTATTCAGAAGCCTGGGCCCAGGGCCTGATCGGCAAGTTCGAATCCGGGTTCACCCAGGGCACCGTGGGGTTCGGCCTGGATGCGTTTGCGATGTATGGCCTCAAGCTCGATTCCGGCACCGGGCGCAGCGGCGGCCGGGGCTCATTCGACATGTTGCCGGTAAACAGCGACAACCGTCCCGAAGACGACTACAGCAAGCTCGGCGGTGCAGTAAAAATGCGTTTGCTGGACACGGTGGTCAAAGTCGGCGACGTCTTCCCGCAAACCCCGGTGGTGCACTACGGCGACTCACGCCTGCTGCCGGAAAGCTTTCGTGGTGTGACCCTGGAAAACACCAGCCTGGAAGGCCTGACCTTGCAAGGTGGACGCTTGCACGCCATGAGCCAGCCAACCCAAAGCGGCATGCGTGAGGGTTTTGCGACGTTTTACGCAGGCAATGTGAACGCGCCCTGGGTCGGTTACTTCGGCGGCGACTACCAGGCCAATCAGCATTGGAGCCTGAGCCTCTACAGCAGCCGCCTCAAGGACGCGTGGGATCAGTACTACTTCGGTACAGCGGTCAATTATCCGCTGACGGACGAGGTGGCGATGTTTGCCGGTTTCAACTATTACAACGCCCAGGACGAGGGTAAGCGGTTGCTGGGCGAGCTCAACAACAATATCTGGAGTGCCAAGCTTGGGGTGAAGGTCGGCGCCCATCGCCTGGCGCTGTCCCACCAGCGCAACAACGGCAACGATGACTTCGATTACCTGCGCCAGTCCGACTCGATCTTCCTCGACAATTCGATCCAATACAGCGACTTCAACTCGCCCAAGGAACGTTCGTGGGCCTTGCGGTATGACCTGGACATGCAGACCCTGGGCATCCCCGGCCTGTCATTCATGACCCGCTATGGCAAGGGCACCGGCGCTGACTACAGCAACGCCAACTCGGTGTATATGCGTCGCGACGCCTTGGGTGACCCACTCACCGACCAGCGTCGCTGGGAGCGCGATATCGAGGCCAAGTACGTGTTCCAGGGCGGCAGCCTGAAAGACCTGTCGATACGCATTCGCCAGGCGACGGTACGCTCCAGCGCCTTTGAATCGGACCTGGAAGAATTGCGGCTGATCATGGAATACCCGCTGGCCATCCTCTGATAACACTCAACGGCAAGTGCTTACATTCACTTGCCGTTGACTAGCACTTCTTCACAATTTGCAGCCTGTCAGAACTGTAATATGCGCCTCACGTTCTCGTTAAGTTGCCCTTCATATACTGCCTGCCTCGACCGACCGCGAACTAACGGCACAGGTCTTTTGCGGAGAACGTTAATGAAGCCACTGCACATTTTATTCAGCGTTTTAATCAGTGCTGCCTCCACCGCAGCCCTGGCCGATGACGGCGGTGATCGCTCCCGCCAGTGGCTGGCCGAGTTTCGCCAGCAGCAGCAACAGATCCACGGCAGCCAAGCCGTGGCCGAGCAAAATCCAGCGCCCTCGGATACATCGGCCCCCACCGCCATCTGAGCGGCGCACCCCGAGCACATTCATCTCTTGAAGCTTTTTTTGTGGAGCTCCTTTGGAAGGAGATGAATTTTTAGCGCCCTCACGGGCGCTTTTTTTTGCCCGCTCGACGCCATCCAACGCCGCCCTTGACCCTGAAGCTACTTCAAGGCTCAGAATTTTCCTACTTTGTGGACTACAGCCGTTATCCCGTGTAGCTCCCGTCGCCTATTCGCTTATCAGTAAGAGGTCAATCTGCATGCGTATCCTTGTGGTTGAGGACGAGCCAAAAACTGCCGACTACTTGCATCAAGGCTTGAGTGAGAGTGGTTATGTCGTCGATTGCGCCGCCAGCGGCATCGACGGCCTGCACCTGGCCGGCCAGCACCGCTATGAACTGGTGATCCTTGACGTCAACCTGCCCGGCCAGGACGGCTGGCAGGTGCTGCAACAGTTGCGCCGCGACAACACCTTGCGGGTGATGATGCTCACCGCCCGTGGCCGCCTGGCCGATAAGATCAAAGGCCTGGACATGGGCGCCGATGACTATCTGGTAAAGCCTTTCGAATTTCCCGAGTTGCTGGCCAGGGTGCGCTCGTTGCTGCGGCGCAGTGAGCCGATTGCGTTGCCGGAAATATTGCGCGTCGCCGACCTGGAGCTGGACCCACGTCGCCACCGGGCATACCGGGGTACGCGGCGCATTGACCTGACCACCAAGGAGTTCGCGCTGTTGCAGGTATTGATGCGCCAGAGTGGCGAGGTCCTGACGCGCACGCAGATTATCTCGCTGGTCTGGGACATGAACTTCGACTGCGACACCAATGTGGTAGAGGTCTCGATCAGCCGGCTGCGGGCCAAGGTCGATGACCAGAGCGAGGTCAAGTTGATCCACACCATTCGTGGCGTGGGCTACGTACTGGAAACACGCCAATGAGAACCGGCAGTCTATCCATGCGCCTGGGGCTCACCGTCAGCCTGATGGGCGCCGGCCTGGTGCTGTTGCTGGCGAGCCTGGCGTACCTGGCCCTCACCCATGAGCTGGAAAACCTCGCGCGCAAGGGCCTGGAAAGCAAGATGGAGCAGATCCAGCACAGCCTGCTGCAAGACCTCAACACCCGCGACATCAGTGCCCGGCCCCATTCACTGCTGGACCTGGTGATGGGCCATGACAACTTCTACCTGACCATCATCGGCTCCGCGCCCGCCAATGCGGTGTTGCTGAGCGTCGGTGCCAGGCCCCAGGAGCCCTTGCTGCTGGACTTTGCCGCGAGGCAAACCCTGGGGTTTCTGAACTGGACCGATGGCCGTGACAACCAGATCCTCAGCGCATCGAGCCTGATGCGCCTGCACACCGGGGAGAATGTGCGGGTGTTGCTGTCCCTGGATCGTTCCGACGATCAGGCACTGCTCAGTGCCTACCTGCAATCCACGGTCATCGCCCTGCCGCTGTTGTTGATCCTGATTGGCATGGGTGCGTGGTGGCTGGTGCAGCGCGGGCTCGCCCCATTGCAGCAATTCAGCCGCGTCGCCGCCAAAGTCACTACCCAGGACCTGAGCCATCGCCTGGCCGTCGACAACCTGCCCAGGGAACTCAACGAACTGGCGCGGGGCATCAACGTGATGCTCGATCGGCTGGATGCCGGAGTACAGCAACTGTCGCAATTCTCCGACGACCTGGCCCACGAACTGCGCGCGCCCTTGACCAACCTGATGGGCAAGGCCCAGGTGACGTTATCTCGCGCCCGGGCGCCCGACGAGTACAAATCGGCTCTGGAATCCAGCACCGAAGAACTGGACCGCTTGGCGCGGATCGTCGCCGACATGCTGTTTCTGGCCCAGGTCAGCCATCCGGCGGCGCGGGCTTCGTTTACCGCAGTGAACCTGCGCGATGAAGCGCTACGGGTCATGGAGCTGTTTGCGTTGAGCGCCGAAGACAAAGCGTTGAAGCTGAGCCAGGCGGGCGACGCCTGGGTCCTGGGTGATCGGCTGATGATTCAACGGGCCATTTCCAACCTGCTGTCCAACGCAATCCGCCATAGCCCGCACGGCTCTAGAATTTCATTGCAGGTTGACACCCATCACCAGCGTGTATCGCTGACCGTCAGCAACCCGGGCATGGGAATTGAAGCGCAACACCTGCCGCACCTGTTCGAGCGTTTTTACCGCGCCGACAACAGCCGCGCCCGCACCGAAGGCGGCACCGGGCTGGGGCTGGCGATCGTGCGCTCGATCATGAGCCTGCACCAGGGCCAGGCCGAGGCCAACTGCGTGCCGGGCGACGTGACCCAGTTCCGGCTGATATTCCCCACCCTGTCCGCCACCCCGCAAGTCCCGTAGCTATCGACTCCCTTGCCGCACTCAGCAGTCTTATTGCCGCAAACGGGCTTGCTATGGCAAGCAGGTTCGTCGTGGAGAACGGTCTTGTGGTGGAGAACGGGCTTGTTGTGGCGAGCGGGCTTGCCCCGCGCTGGGCTGCGCAGCAGCCCCAACAAGCCACCCCAGTTACCCCTGACACACCGAGCAAACAGGTTCTAGGGCGGCTGCGCCACCCAACGGGGGACAAGCCCCCTCTCCACAACAAGTCCCCTCTCCACATTTCCCGCGCCAGCCACCCTACTGTGGCGAGCGGGCTTGCCCCGCGCTGGGCTGCGCAGCAGCCCCAACAAACCCACCCCAGTTTCGCCAGGCACACCGCGCAAGCAGGTTTTAGGGCGGCTTCGCCACCCAACGGGGGACAAGCCCCCTCTCCACAACAAGCCCCTCTCCACATTTCCCGCGCCAGCCACCCCACTGTGGCGAGCGGGCTTGCCCCGCGCTGGGCTGCGCAGCAGCCCCAACAAACCCACCCCAGTTTCGCCAGGCACACCGCGCAAGCAGGTTTTAGGGCGGCTTCGCCACCCAACGGGGGACAAGCCCCCTCTCCACAACAAGCCCCCTCTCCACATTTCCCGCCCCAACCACCCTACTGTGGCGAGCGGGCTTGCCCCGCGCTGGGCTGCGCAGCAGCCCCAACAAGCCACCCCAGTTACCCCAGGCACACCGCGCAAGCAGGTTTTAGGGCGGCTTCGCCACCCAACGGGGGACAAGCCCCCTCTCCACAACAAGTCCCCTCTCCACATTTCCCGCCCCAACCACCCTACTGTGGCGAGCGGGCTTGCCCCGCGTTGGGCTGCGCAGCAGCCCCAACAAACCCACCCCAGTTAACCCAGGCACACCGAGCAAGCAGGTTTTAGGGCGGCTTCGCCACCCAACGGGGGACAAGCCCCCTCTCCACAACAAGCCCTCTCTCCACAATAAGTCTCCCCTTCACAATAAGTCCCTTCTCCACCGTAAGCCCGTCCAGCACGAGGTCAGGACGCTACCGGCTCTTCATCGCGCCGATGGGCCCAGTGGTAAAGCGCTGGCAGTACCAGCAAGGTCAACAAGGTCGACGAGATAATCCCGCCAATCACCACCGTCGCCAGCGGCCGCTGTACTTCAGCGCCGGTGCCGGTGGCCAGGGCCATGGGGATGAAGCCGAGGGACGCCACCAACGCCGTCATCAACACCGGGCGCAAGCGGGTCAAGGCTCCTTCGTTGATCGCCACCGACAACGAACGCCCCTCCTCACGCAGGTTGCGGATAAACGCAATCATCACCAGGCCATTGAGCACCGCCACCCCCGACAACGCGATAAACCCCACCCCGGCAGAAATCGACAACGGAATATCGCGCAACCACAGCGCCATGATCCCACCGGTCAACGCAAAGGGAATGCCGGTGAATACCAGCAGCCCATCCTTGAGGTTGTTGAACATCATGAACAACAAGCCAAACACCAGCAGCAACGCCACCGGGACCACGATCTGCAAGCGCTCGGAGGCTTCCTTGAGCTGTTCGAACTGGCCGCCCCAGGTTGTCCAGTAGCCGGCGGGGATCTTCACCTGCTCTGCCATCACCCGTTCGGCCTCGGCGACAAACGAGCCGATGTCCCGCCCGCGCACGTTGGCACTGACAATCACCAGCCGCTTGCCGTTTTCGCGGCTGATCTGGTTCGGGCCCAACACCAGGTCCAGGCTGGCCACTTGCGACAGGGCGATAAAGCCCAGTTGCCCCGTGGTATTGCCGGCCAGCGCGGGGATCGGGATCAGTAGCCGCGACAAGCCCTCGATATCGGTGCGCAGGGTTTCCGACAAACGCACCACCATGTCAAAACGCCGGTCGCCTTCGTACATCGTGCCGGCCTGGCGCCCGCCCACGGCGACGGCGATGGTGTCTTGCACATCACCCACATTCAGGCCAAAGCGCGCGGCCTTGTCTCGGTCGATGTTGATGGTCAGCACCGGCAGGCCGGAGGTCTGTTCCACCTTCACTTCCGACGCGCCATCAAGCTTGCGCAAGGTTTCGGCGATTTCCCCGGCGGTGTTGTTCAGCACATCCCGATCATCGCCAAATACTTTCACCGCCACGTCACTGCGCACCCCGGAAATCAGCTCGTTGAAACGCAGTTGGATCGGTTGCGACAACTCGTACTGGCTGCCCGGCACAATCGCACTGGCGCGCTGGATATCGGCGATCAGCGCTTCGCGGGACTTTTTCGGGTCCGGCCACTGCTCCTTGGGCTTGAGCATCAAGTAGGCGTCGGAAATATTCGGCGGCATCGGGTCGGAGGCAATTTCTGCAGTGCCGGTGCGGGCAAATACCCGCTGGATTTCCGGCACCTGCGCCATCAAGGTTTTTTCCAGTTGCTGCTGCATCTGCACCGATTGCGTGAGGCTGGTGCCCGGAACGCGCAAGGCTTGCAGGGCGAAGTCACCTTCACTGAGGCTGGGGATAAATTCGCTGCCCATGCGGCTGGCCACGGCGCCAGACATCACGATGGTCAACAGCGCCAGGCCGAACGCCCAGCTACGGTGCGCCATCACCCAATCCAGCACCGGCGCATAACCACGGCGCGCGTTGCGCATCACCCAGTTTTCGTCCTCCTTGACCTTGCCGGTGACGAACAGCGCAATCGCCGCCGGGACGAAAGTCACCGACAGAATCATCGCGCCCAGCAAGGCCATGACCACGGTGAACGCCATGGGATGGAACATTTTCCCGGCCACCCCGGTCAGGGCGAAGATCGGCAGGTACACCACCATGATGATCAGTTGCCCGAAGATCAGCGCGCGGCGCGCTTCTTTGGCAGCGGCGAACACTTCGTGCAGGCGCTCACTGCGGGTCAGCAGGCGGCCGTGGCGTTGCTGCGCATGGGCCAGGCGGCGGATGGCGTTCTCGACGATCACCACCGCGCCATCGACGATAATCCCGAAATCCAAGGCCCCCAGGCTCATCAGGTTGGCGCTGACCTTGTTAGTGAACATCCCGGTAAAGGTGAACAACATGGCCAGCGGGATCACCATCGCGGTGATCAACGCCGCGCGGATGTTGCCCAGGAACAGGAACAGAATCACGATGACCAGCAGCGCACCTTCGAAGAGGTTTTTCTTCACGGTGGCGATGGCTTTTTCCACCAGGTTGGTGCGGTCATAGACCGTGACCGCGACCACGCCTTCGGGCAGCGAACGGTTGATCTCTTCGAGTTTTTTCGCCACCGCCCGGGACACACTGCGGCTGTTTTCGCCGATCAACATGAACACCGTGCCGAGTACCACTTCACGGCCATTTTCGGTGGCCGCGCCGGTGCGCAACTCGCGACCGATATCGACCTGGGCCACATTGCGCACGCGGATCGGCGTGCCGTCGACGGTGTTGATCACGATGTTGGCGATGTCATCGATGGACGCCACCTGCCCCGGCGCGCGGATCAGCAATTGCTCGCCGCTGCGCTCGATGTAACCGGCGCCGACGTTGGCGTTGTTGCGTTCAAGCGCCGTCACCAGGTCGCTCAAGGTCAGGTTGTAGGCGGCCAGGCGCTTGGGGTCCGGGGCGATCTGGTATTCCTTGGCGAAGCCGCCAATCGTGTTGATCTCGGCCACGCCAGGCACGTTGCGCAACTGCGGTTTGATGATCCAGTCCTGGATCACCCGCAGGTCCGTCGGCGTGTAGGCCGAGCCGTCTTCCTTGCGCGCGCCCTCCTCGGCCTCCACGGTCCACAGGAAGATTTCCCCAAGGCCAGTGGAAATCGGCCCCATCGCTGTTTCAATACCGTCCGGCAATTGTTCGCGGGCCACCTGCAAACGCTCGTTGACCAGTTGCCGGGCGAAGAACAGATCGGTGCCATCCTTGAAGATCACCGTGACCTGAGACAGCCCCGAACGCGACAGCGAACGGGTCTGCTGCAAGCCCGGCAAACCGGCCATGGCGGTTTCGATGGGAAAGGTGATGCGCTGTTCGGTTTCCAGCGGTGAAAAGCCGGGCGCCGCCGAGTTGATCTGCACCTGGACGTTGGTGATGTCCGGTACCGCGTCGATCGGCAGTTTCTGGTAGCTGGCGATGCCGACACCGGCCATCAGCAACACCGCCAGCAACACGATGATGCGCTGCTCGATGGCAAATTGAATCAGACGTTCAAACATGGGGAATCACTCGCAGGATCAATGGGCGTGCTCGGCCGAAGCCTTGCCCAGTTCGGACTTGAGGACGAAGCTGCCAACGGTCGCCACCTCGGCGCCAGCCTCCAGGCCCTGGCGCACCTCGACAAAGCCGTTTTCACTGACACCCAGTTCAACGTGGCGGGTGACGAAGCCTTCGGCGGTGCGCACAAACAGCGAGGGTTTGTCTTCCACGGTCTGGATCGCCTCCACCGGCACAGTGACCGGCGCCGGATAGCTATCCGTGGCCACCTGCACCGCGACAAACAGGCCGGGGCGCCACGAGTCGTCGGGGTTGGCCACGCTGACCCGCACCGTGGCGGTACGCGTCTGCTCGCCCAGCAAGTTGCCGACATAGGCCACGGTGCCCATCACGTCGGTACCCATTTCCGCCGAGCTGACCTTCACCGGCCGACCGACCTGGACCTTGTTCAGATCCTTGGGGAACACACCAAACGTGACCCACACCTGGGACAGGTCCGACAGGGTGAAAGCGGCGCTGGTCTCACTCACCACTTCGCCGACGCCCAGGTGTTTTTCCACCACCACTCCGGCAAACGGCGCACGCAGTTCGTAGCGATTGCCGCCGACCAGGACCGCGCTGCCACTCAGGGCGTTCATCTTTTGCCGTGCGTTGTTCAGGGCAATTTCGGCTTCTTGCAGGGCCTGGCGTGCCAGCAGGTAATCCTGTTCGGCGGAGATCTTGTCCTGCCATAACTGGCGCTCGCGCTGGAAGGTGGTGCGGGCCAGTTCGACCCGGCGTTGGCTGGCCGCCAACTCGCTGCGCTGATCCGAAATCTGCTGGCTGGCGATCACCGCCAACAGCTCGCCTTGCTTGACCTTCTGCCCAAGGTTGACCTTCACCGACTCCACCACCCCCGCCGCACGGGGCACGATATGGGAGGTGCGGTCTTCGTCGAATCGCACCTCGCCCGGCAACGACAGCAGGGTGCTGATTTGTCGGGGCTGGGCCTTGGCCAGTTGAATGCCGGCGGCCTGGATCTGCTGCTCATTGAGCACCAGCACGCCCTCTTCCTCTTCTGCCTCCGGCGCTTGGACGCTCGCCACCGGTGCCTGGGGCGCCACGCTGGTGGCCGGCCAAAACACCATCGCCGCGAGGGCAATAGCCGCTGCAACAGCCAAAGCCAGGCCTTGTTGTTTGTTCATGGGGAACTCCTGAAAGATCAAATGCGGGCGAGGTCGCCGTAAATCCGTTCGATGCGCACCCAGGCATCGGTGGCCTGGGCGAGTGCGGCGAGGTATTGGGTGCGGGCGGCGATCAAGGTGCGCTGGGCGTCGAGCACATCGAGGAAGTTGAACTTGCCCATCTCAAAGCCACGGGTGGCGCTGTCCACCGCGCTTTGGGCGGCGGGCAGGATCACTTGGTTGAAGGCGCGCACCTCACTGTTGGCGGTTGCCCACAGGTCCAGGGCCTGGCGGGTTTCGGTGCGCAGGCGCAGCTCGGTGGCGTTGCGCAGGTCCCGCGCCTGATCGGCTCGGCGGCTGGCCGCCAGCACATTGCCCTGGTTGCGATTGAACAGCGGGATTGGCATCGAGACGCCCACCAGATTCACCCGCTCGCGGACGCTGGCGTCGTACTGGCTGCCGATGGAGATATCCAGGTCGGGAATCCGCTGGGCCTTCTCCAGGCCCAGGCCGGCGTCCCGTTGCTGGATTTGCAGCTGCGCCAGGCGCAGTTCGGCGGTGCTCTCCAGGCGCGCCAGCAGTTGGGTGGCCGAAGGCAGCGCCGGCGTATTCACGGCACCTGCCTCGACACGTTCAAAACCGATAGTGGCGCTGCCAGTGATGGCCGCCAGGCGGCGATAGGCATCACTTACGCCGATCTCGGCGCGGCTGCGCTCCAGGCGGATTTGCGAGACCTCTACCTGGGCGCGGGTGGTTTCGACCGGCGACGCCTTGCCCGCCGTGACCCGGCCATTGGCAATCACCAGGCCGCGCTCGGCCAGGGCCATTGAACGCTGGGCCAGTTCCAGGCGCTCCTGGGCCCACAGCGCGCCATAAAAGCCATCGATGACCTCGGCTCGCAGCAGGTTGCGCCGCTGTTCCAGTTCCTGGGCGGCAGCCTCTTGGGCCCGCGAGGCCACCTCGATGCGCGCCCCGCGCTTGCCGCCCAGCTCCAGGGTCTGGCTCAACTTGACGGTGGTGGTGCGGGTGCTGCGGCGGGTGTCTTCGGCATCCCAGGAGGCCACCGGGTTGGGGATCAGCCCGGCCTGCTGGCGACCGCCCTGGGCGATGTCGATTTCCCATTGCGCAGCGGCCAGGTCCGGGTTGCCGGCAAATGCACTTTGCAGGGCCGATTCGAGGGTCAGGGTCTGGGCGCTTGCCACTTGGGCCATCGCCAATAACCCCACTACGGAGCACACAATTGTTCTTGAAAACATTGGCATAACAAGCGTTCCACACCCATGAGTTGGCGGACAAATCCAAGCAGGGGCAATGTAACTTTCGCTACTTATCAGGGGGGTGGCCAGAACATTACAAATCCGTTAGCAAAGGCTCTGGCCCGGGCTTTTGCTTTAACCTTCGCGGCAATTTCAGCGACTTCCCCTTGCACCGAGGCACCCTCGACATGCGAATCCTGGTTATCGAAGATGAACTGAAAACGGCCGAGTACTTGCACCAGGGACTGAGCGAGAGTGGCTATGTGGTCGACTGCGCAGCCAGTGGCGCGGACGGCGTGCACCTGGCGCGGCAACACGCCTATGACCTGGTGATTCTGGATGTGAACCTACCGCTCATGGACGGCTGGGATGTGTTGCAGCGGATCCGCCAGACCAGCAACACGCGGATCATGATGCTGACCGCCCACGGCCGCCTGGCCGACAAAATCAAAGGCCTGGAACTGGGCGCCGACGACTACCTGGTCAAGCCTTTCGAGTTTCCCGAACTGCTGGCCAGGGTCCGCACTCTGATGCGCCGCAGCGTCGAGGCGGCGGTACCGGACGTGCTGCGGGTGGGCGACCTGGAACTGGACCAGGGTCGCCACCGGGCCTTTCGCGGCAGCCAGCGCATTGACCTGACCACCAAGGAGTTCGCCCTGCTGCACTTGCTGATGCGCCAGAGCGGCGTGGTGCTGTCACGTACGCAAATCATCTCGTTTGTGTGGGACATGAACTTCGATTGCGACACCAATGTGGTCGAAGTCTCGATCCGCCGCCTGCGCGCAAAGATTGACGACCCGTTCGAGCGCAAGTTGATCCACACCTTGCGCGGGGTGGGCTACGTGCTGGAAGAGCGCGAGTAGCGGTCCGTGCGCGAGCGATTCCTGGCTAAACCCTGGCCTTCGTTATGGACTGCCCCTGTGGGAGCGGGCTTGCTCGCGAAAGCAGCCTGTCAGTTGATGCATGTGCCGACTGACACACCGCTTTCGCGAGCAAGCCCGCTCCCACATTTGTAAGGCGGTGGCTTTAAAAAACCGGTCGATTGGCAAACCGCACGGCACTGGCCACGCCGACCGCGCCCATCGCCATGCAATAAAAAACGCAAATCCATGGGCTGGTGGGCATCAATGCAATCAGCATCAACGGCGTGGTACTCGCCCACAGCGCGTAGGCAATGTTGTAGGTAAACGAAATCCCCGACACCCGCACCGGCGCCGGGAACAGGCTGACCATCACCGAAGGCACCGCGCCCACCACCCCGCAACTCAACCCGGCAATGGCATAGGCCGCGCCCAGCCACACGCCGCCGGCAATCAGGCTGGCGTAAAGCACGGCGATGCCCACCGGCAGCAGCAGGCTGTAGACCAGCACCGCGCGCCAGGCGCCGATGCGATCCACCAACAGGCCCGCCAATACGCAACCGATATTCAGGAAGACGATGCCCAATGCACTCAGGGCGAAGGTGTGGCTGGGGCTCATGCCGAAGGTTTTCTGCATCATGGTTGGCGTGATTACCACCAACACCACCACCGCCGAGGTGAGCACACAGGTCAGCAACATGGCCGGCAACAATGCCTGGCGATGGTCGCGCAACACCGTGCGCAGCGGCAGTTCGGCGTCGGCCTGGCGGCGCGCCTGCATGGCCAGGAACACCGGGGTTTCACTGAGCCAGCGGCGTAGCCAGACACCGATCACACCAAACACACCGCCCAATAGAAACGGAAAGCGCCAGGCGTAATCGAGGATTTGTTCAGCGGTGAACATCTGCGCCAGCAAGGTCGCCGTCAATGCCCCCAGCAGGTAACCGAAGGTCAGCCCGGCTTGCAGGAACCCCAAGGCATAACCGCGATGGTTGGCCGGCGCGTGCTCAGCGACAAAGACCCAGGCGCTGGGCACTTCGCCGCCCACCGCGGCGCCCTGCAAGACCCGCAGCGCCAGTAGGATCAGCGGTGCGAAATAGCCGATTTGCGCGTAGGTCGGCATGATCCCGATCAGTAGGCACGGCAAGGCCATCATCAGGATGCTCAGGCTGAACACCCGCTTGCGCCCCAGGTGATCGGCGAAGTGCGCCATCAGGATGCCGCCCAGCGGCCGCGCCAGGTAGCCGGTGACAAAAATTCCGAAACTCTGCAGCAGGCGCAGCCATTCGGGCATTTCCGGGGGGAAGAACAACTGGCTCAGGGTCAGGGCGAAAAATACGAAAATGATGAAGTCGTAGATTTCCAGGGCACCGCCCAGGGCGGCCAGGCCCAGGGTTTTATAGTCGGAGCGGGAAAAGCGCTGCGCCTGTGGATAAGCGGTGGCAGTCATGGAGAAGCTCGGCAGACAGACAAAATGGCGTGCAGGTTATGAGCTGGGCCGGATCCTGGCAATCGCAGCGGATATATTCGGTTTACTCATTGATCCATGAAAATAACAACATTCCCAAATAAATGGCCGTGGGCCAAGATGCCCGCAATCCGCCCCATAATAAATACAAGAGGTAAATAACGTGGCCGATCCTATCGAAGAAAGCCGCTACGCCCGCTTTGCCCTGCGTTGCTCGAACTTTGCCGAACGCTGGTTTCCTGACTCCTGGGTGTTTGCCGCCCTCGCCGTGATCATTGTCGCCGTGGCCGCGCTGGGCATGGGTGCAGCGCCCACCGACGCCGCCAAGGCCTTTGGCGACGGTTTCTGGAGCCTGATACCGTTCACCATGCAAATGGCCTTCGTGGTGATTGGTGGCTATGTGGTCGCCAGCTCGCCGCCTGCCGTGAAGTTGATCGACCGCCTGGCGCGCATCCCGAAAAACGGCCGCTCGGCCGTGGCGTGGGTGGCGTTGATCTCGATGGTTGCCTCGCTGCTCAACTGGGGCCTGTCCCTGGTGTTCGGCGGGTTGCTGGTGCGGGCGCTGGCCCGCCGCACGGATTTGCGCATGGACTATCGCGCTGCCGGCGCGGCGGCCTATCTGGGCCTGGGTGCCGTGTGGGCGCTGGGGTTGTCGTCATCGGCCGCGCAACTGCAGGCCAACCCGGCCAGCTTGCCGCCGTCGATCCTGGCGATCACCGGCACTATTCCCTTCACCGATACGATCTTTTTGTGGCAATCGGGCGTGCTGTTGCTGGCGCTGATCGTGGTGTCGTTGGTCATCGCCTACGTCACCGCACCGGGCCCCAACTCGGCGCGTGACGCCAAGGCCTGCGGTGTGGACCCGGCATTCAACCTGCCCAAGCCACAGCCACCAAGCCGTCCGGGAGAATGGCTGGAACACAGCCCGTTGCTCACCATTTTGCTGGCGCTGCTGGCTGCCGGCTGGCTGTTCCATGAGTTCTCGACCAAACCTGCGATCAGCGCTATCTCGGGGCTCAACACCTATAACTTCCTGTTCATCATGGTCGGCGCCTTGCTGCACTGGCGCCCGCGCAGCTTCCTCGATGCCGTGGCCCGCGCGGTGCCGACCACCACCGGGGTGTTGATCCAGTTCCCGCTGTATGGCTCCATCGCGGCGCTGATGACCGTGGTCAAGGGCGGCGATGGCCAGACCCTGGCCCACCATATCTCGACCTTCTTCACCTCCATCGCTTCACACGACACCTATGCGCTGCTGATGGGCGTGTATTCGGCGGTACTGGGGTTCTTTATCCCATCGGGCGGTGGCAAGTGGATCATCGAGGCGCCGTATGTGATGCAGGTGGCCAATGACCTGCAATATCACCTGGGCTGGGCCGTGCAGATCTACAACGCCGCCGAGGCGCTGCCGAACCTGATCAACCCGTTCTACATGCTGCCGCTGCTCGGTGTGCTGGGGCTCAAGGCACGGGACCTGATTGGCTTCTCGTTTGTGCAGTTGCTGGTGCACACGCCGTTGGTGCTGTTTTTGCTGTGGGCACTGGGGACGACGTTGAAGTACATGCCGCCCGTGATGCCTTAACCCTTGAGCGTCGCACCTGTCATTACGGCGGGTGCGCGCCTGCGACTCAAGCCCTATCTAGGTTTTGCTACTGCCGGACAGGAAGTTAGAAGCCCATTATGGGGCTTGCTTTCTACAAACGCCCCGGCAGCGTGTTTGTAGCATCCAAGCAGGGTTCGTCACGAAGTAACTTGGCACGCCAGGCAGGTATATCGTCTGCGTCCACATCCAAGCGCTTGAGCCACTGGTCAGCCGACCAGTCCACCAGCCGCAACTCGCCATCATGAGAGCCACCGTGCAGTGAGCCTACAGTCTCGTAGCGGATGTCCTTGAGCACGTGGTTCAACAACACATAGGCAGCCGGTTTCGGATCATCGGCATCACCGCCAAGGTATGGGTATGCACCGGCCTGGATCACTACGCCGTTACCGAAGTCATAGAAGGCAAAATGGCTGGAAGGTAGCTGCGCACGCAGGCCATCCAGGCCGCCAACAAGATCCAGGCGTGTTTGGTCGAGCAAGGTCAGCCAACTGACCGTTTTGATTCTTGCGGGTTTGAACTCGGGGATATTCGCCAACAGAGCGGCTGTGCCTACATCCAATCCCGGCATGCGCGCCGCCATAAAGGCTTCAGTAGGTTCGTTACCATCCCGGTTGGTGACGGAAAGATTGAAGGCATGCCCCGCGCAGCCCTGCTCGGGGACTAATCGGCGCGCGGAGTCTAGGAACAAGCGCAAGAAACTGAGTGGGCTCTGCTCTTGGTACAAAAGCGGTACTGAGAACTGCAGGACGCTGAGCTCATCCCCCATCTTTGCCTTCCATCCACGCATACCAAAAACATCGAAGAGCCAAGCGCTAGCGTCGTTGGATTGCTTGCCACTGAGGTAGTAGAAGCTGAGAAGGTCGTCTGCATCCATTGCTTCGACCATATCTCGGAGTGGCTTTGCGTCAGCAAAAGCTGACAGTGGCTTGCCCTGAGGAGGTTCTTCGCGCCAGAGCCAGGTGAGGTGGGGCTCAGCCAAGCGTTTGAAGTCGTCGAAACACTGGCATAGCGCTTCGCGCACCAAACGTGTATGGGCCTCCTTGAAATACAGCGTTCCCCGCAGGCAAAGTACTGCGCCGATATAATTCTGGGGGCCGCCCGTCATCAATAGATGACCGGGTATTTCCAGCAGGTGTGGTTGCTTGGCAAGCTCTTCGGCTACATTGAATTCCGGTTCCATGGGGGCTCCTCCAAATCAGTAAGCGGGGATCATTGGCCGAGGGAAGCGGCCACGCGTCATGATAAACATCACGCCACCAGCGATGGCTGCGGCCCAGCCAAGCTGCGCCACTGGCACGTTGGACTGCTGATTTTCCTGGCTACAGTCACATTCGGTGGAGGTCATCTCAACGACCTTATTTTTGTTGCCTGCTATGTTTGCATAATCCTGCGCCTGCTCCACTTTCGGAGGGTCAGGTGGAAACTTCATCTCCACCACTTGCTTAATATTGTCCTGAGTTGGCGGCTTGCTGGCGTCCTTGACGATCACTACATCGGGCCGGCGAATCATCCCTTTCCCGGCCTTGAACGGTGGATGTTCTGGGTCTTCATTCCAGTACTTGTTGATCCAGCCCGGTATCCAGCCATGAGGGCTGGTCCCTGTTTGACTGTCGAGGATTGGCTGTGGTGGACGCTTGGTCATGTCGTAACTGACCTCGGCCCTATACGGACTGCGCCCCTGGAGAATCTCGTCAAGCTCCCCAAGGCGCTGTGCCACACAGCCCTGTTTAAGATTCTTGCCATCTTGGCTGATGTTGGGTGTGCTGCTGCAATAGCAAATTGCCGAGCACAGTACTTTCCTGTCCTGGGGACCGAGCTTCGGCTTCAGGATGCCCACGGGGTTGGTCGTGCCTTCGGGGCTCATGCCACCCTGAGACAGGCCGGGTTGATCACTCATGCTTCGTCGCCCGGCGCCAGGTCAATATAGATAACCTGCGACGCATCGTGCTTGACCCACGATGTCATGCCTTCACCATTGGTGGTGTCGAGCATGCTCCAATCGGCACTCGACCAGACCTTTACCTTGCGGCCACCAATAGGTAGGCCGGTTTCCTGATCTGTGAGTTGAAAGCGTCCGGAGTAAGGGGCAGTGGAACTGCTCAATGGTGCAAGGGGGGTGAGCGGGGACGGTGTGAATCTGTCACCGATGAACACGGTTCCCGACCCGCCGATGATCACGTTGCCATGTTCACCGACGCTGCCGAGCGTTGCGGCAGGTTTTCCGTTGATGAAAACCGTCGATGACACGCCAGTGCTAATCCGGCTTGCGCAAGCAGATACATCACCTTGGCGTGCTGCGGGTAATCCATCGAAAAAGACGTCAGGAGAACCTTCGATTATAGGGTTGCTGCCATGCCCCGACATTGGGCATGCCGTAAGGTCCGTAACGCGGGCAGCAGGTTTTCCACTCATGAAGCATGTCCTTGCAAACGTGATTGGAGATCCAGAACTCGTGCAGTACTTCTTTGTCGAGGCTCGTCAGTTGCGTATCCAAACGCTCAACGTGCGCAAGCAACTGCGTACTGAGGCTGCGCAGGTGTTCGACGTCGAAGTGAACGAGAGGAGTTGCAGAAGTTATGGCGATGAGTCTGTCCGGTCTACTGATCGATGTATGTCATCCATGTCTCTGAATGGGGACGGATGGCTCCGTCAGACCCAAGGCTTAACGGCTCTTGCAAAAAGCTACATTTCCCGACGCATTTTCCCGGTCAGCCGCTACTGTGTGAGGGTGGGCATTCATCCCGCGCAGACGGGCTTTAGCTGACAAGGAAACACGCATGTTTAAACTGACCAGGCTGTCCTTCACCTTTGTCGCACTGACTGTGAGCACGGTCGTACACGCCGATGTCGAGCTTGACCTGGGCACCGCGCAACGGGTCAGGCAATTGTTCGCCTACCCCAATAATTGCAGTGTGATCTGCTTTCGCCCATGGACCCTGGAACAGACGGTTGAGCATTACCTCAACCAGAGCTTGCAGCGCGACGGCTACAACCGGGCCCGTGTCAGTGTGAAAGCCAGTGAGGATAAGGTGCTGGCCCGCTTTACCGGCGTACCCGATGGCTACGGCCGGTCCTTGACCTCGCTGTTGAACACCGCTGACCTGGCCTACCAAGGCGCCAGCCGGCTGAACCGTGATGGCAAGTGGCAATTTAGCTGGTACCTGTTCCTGCCGTTGGGCATGGCCTTGGAAAACCGCAAGAGCATCGAGTTGATGCATTTTCCGCCCGACTACTCCCTGACCCATTACCAGGACTATCTGGAGTCGGCCACGACTGACCGTTGGGCCACATTACTGACCGCCAATGGCATAGCGGCGGCCCAGACCCCGGAGTACCAGACCATCATCGACATCGCGCCGATAGCCGCGCCCTCCACGGCCGGCAAGGACCTGGAAGGCGTGTATGGCTATTTCACCGAGTACCAGACGCGGATTGTCCGGGAGCTGAGCCTGCATCCCAGCGGCTCATTGCCAATGGTCGCCTTCGGCGCCCCCGTTCGCAGTTGGATCCAGCAACAGTACGGGCAAACCCTTGGCGTATTGGGCCTGGGGCAGATAAGCCCGGCCGAGGGCAGTAGCGTCGCCGTATTGGGCGCCAATCACCCCAGTTACATCTGGTACGCCGCCAACCCGGACAGCTACGACGGTGATGAACAGAAGGCCGACGACGCCGGCCTGAAAGTCATGGGCCAGGACTTGAGCGCAGCGTGCTGGCAGGCCGGCATGGGCCAGAAGCCGGCCAGCGATCCCAACGTGTTGCTCAAGGGCTGCATGAATACCTGGCAGGTCACGCGCAAGGAACAGACTTGCGAGCTGTTCTACACCTCGATTCGCGAACTGTCCGCCGACCACGCCAGGGAAAAATGCGCCACCGCCATCATCAAGACGCAGCTCAAGCGCCTGAAAAGCCCTCTGCCAGAAGCCTCTGTACCCGCCCCCGCCTTTTGAGCATCCGGCTTATCCGTTTTGGCTTACGCAAAAAAAAGCCGATATCTACTGTCAGATTTGACAGTAGATATCGGCTGCAACTTGCGTAAACCTTGGAACGTGCCCACTTGCTGCAAGACTGGCAGTCATATCAACACCAGGAGGTCGATGCAGCCCGACAAGGAATGCTATGAAAACCCAAGCCATGGAAGATGCGCCGGCTGATGCGATGGACTGTCTTTATCCATTCGCCGACCTGTTGGGAAAAAAAGGCTACCCCTCGCGCCGCCAGTTCGACGTCGTACGCACCCGGAATCGCCGTGGAACCGGGATCAAGACGCGTGTGGCCTTCGACAGCCGAATACTCATGGCGAAGATTTCCGGATACGCCCTGGGCGAGCGGCACTTGCACACGCTACAGATATCTTCGCGTATCCACTTGTACGACCCCTGGTTCAGCGGCCTGATCCTGCATTCGTGCGATCCGAATGTGTTTCTCGACATCAGCGAACTGGAGCTATGGTCGGTCCAGGCCATTCGCCCCGGTACGCTGCTGACGATGGATTACGCCACCACCGAAGATGCGCTGCTCTGCCAGTTCGCTTGCCAATGCGGTGCGCTTAACTGCCGCGGCTGGATCACCGGCGCAAAAGAACCGTTGAACCCGCAGGGCCAACTGTTCATGGAACAGTGGCGCCAGCACAAACGCTGTTAAATCGCCTCAATCGGGCGCAGGCGGTACTGCGGCGGCAGTTGCTCGAACCCGGTGATGGTGGCGTTGAGGCTTTTCCAGCGGCCGTCCTTGATGCCGTAGATACAACCGTGGATCGACAGGCTCTGCCCACGGTGCCAGGCGTTCTGCACAATGCTGGTGTGACCGACGTTGGCCACTTGCTGGATGACGTTGAGTTCACACAGGCGATCAACGCGTTCTTCTTCGGTGGGCAACTGGGCCAGCACTTCGCGGTTCTCGTAGTACAGGTCGCGGATCGAGCGCAGCCAACCGTCGATCAGGCCAAACTGGCGATCCTGCATCGAGGCACGTACGCCGCCGCAACCATAGTGGCCGGTGACCAGGATATGTTTGACCTTGAGCACATCCACCGCGTACTGGATCACCGACAGGCAGTTTAGGTCGGTGTGCAGCACCACGTTGGCCACATTGCGGTGCACAAACAGGTCGCCAGGCAGCATGCCGACGATCTCGTTGGCCGGCACCCGGGCGTCCGAACAGCCGATCCACAGGTATTCCGGGGTCTGCTGGCGGGCGAGCTTGGCGAAGAATTCGGGATCTTCCTGTTTGATCGCATCCGCCCAGCGTTCGTTGTTATCAAGCAGGTCTTGTAGTTCGTTCATCAGGGAAAGCCTCAGGAATGATGCGCAGTTTTGTGACTGACAACCGCTCGCCCAGGTCACGCCGTACGCAAATTAGCTTGAATCTTTGGGAGGCCGTGCCTGTCCACACACTATAAGCCCCACAGTATGAGGATTGGCCATGACGCAATCACGACGTCCGTACGGCGCCCCGACCCCTGCACCGATTGATGACAACGAAGATCGCATGGGCTCGATGCGCGAGCTGGATTTTGACGAGGAGGAGCCGACGGCGGAAATCGGCGATGAGATCCCCCGTGGTGAACGCGAGCACCTGATGCCCGACGAACGGGTGCGCGAGGCGGGGATGACGGGGGCTTCGACGGCGGATCACGAGCCCACGGATGATGATATGAGCCCCGAAACCCTGATCCATGAAGATGGCGCGCGAGATGCCCGGGAAGAAGGTGACGGCGAACAGGCCGATTGGGACCTGAGTATCGTCGATGAAGATGAGATTGGCGGCGGTAATGGCCTGGATGAGGCTGAGTTGGCCGATATTGACCCGATAGACGGCAACCGCTGACACACCTGGCCCTTGCAGGAGCTGGCTTGCCTGCTCCCACAGGGGAATGCAACTGCGCGCTCTGGCGGTGCTGTTGCTCTGTTTTTGATCTGGCTTTTGATCTTGTGCGCCCCGTCAAACCACGATGGCCGCAGGCAGGTATTGCGCAGTGGGCACCCCGGCATGGATGCCGGGGTAGCCGCGACACGGCCATGGATGGCCGATCGC
>Ga0265296_1000749_pt1 | contig 44376 bp, 37 predicted proteins | sample MunlanPumphouse1_FD_189073 | JGI IMG/M metagenome (GOLD analysis project Ga0265296, IMG submission 189073) | Groundwater microbial communities from a municipal landfill in Southern Ontario, Canada - Pumphouse #1 | ecosystem: Environmental > Aquatic > Deep subsurface > Groundwater | place... | reverse complement strand
ACCGAACGCCTTGGTGGCTTCGGAGATGACCCGGGGGAAGTTCTGTTCGAGTTCTTCGCGGCTGTTGCAGCGACGGATACCGCGACCGCCACCACCGGAGGTGGCCTTGAGCATTACCGGGTAACCGATGCGGTCGCCCTCAACCAAGGCTTCTTCGATGCCGGAGACGTTGCCCTCGGTGCCGGGCGTCACCGGTACGCCGGCCTTGATCATGCTGCGCCGCGCTTCGGTCTTGTCGCCCATGCGCCGGATGACTTCCGCCGACGGGCCGATGAATTTGATGCCGCGCTCAGCGCAGATTTCCGCCAGCTCGGCGTTTTCCGACAGGAAACCGTAGCCGGGGTGCAGCGCATCGCAGCCGGTTTCCACGGCGAGGTTCACCAGCTTGCGCGGGTTCAGGTAACCGGCCAGTGGCTCGGCACCGACGCTGTGGGCCTCGTCCGCACGCTTTACATGCAAGGCATGGCGATCGGCATCGGAGAAAATCGCAACCGAGCGAATGCCCATTTCGGCGCAGGCTCGTACGATGCGTACGGCAATCTCACCACGGTTGGCGATCAGGATCTTTTTTATCACTTGGAAATTCCCTTGAGCCGGTGGCACCACGACCTGCTGGAGCCAGGTCGACGCGTGACCAAATGTTTCGATTCAGTCGCAGGTCCACACTAGCGCTGCTGAGGGATTAACAAAAATGAATAAAAATTGGGTCAGGCATAAGTAAACACTTATAGTCGCAACATCCGTGTGCCGTGAGAGCCTGAATAAAATGCGTAAGTCATTGATGCGTATGACATTGCGTCAGTTGCAGATCTTCAATGAGGTGTGTGATTTACGTTCCTACAGCCGCGCTGCTGAGGAAATGTCCCTCACACAACCGGCCGTGAGCCTACAGATTCGTCAGCTTGAAGAGCTGATCGGTCAGCCGCTGTTCGACTATGTCGGCAAAAAACTCTACATGACCGAGGCGGCGGAAGCGCTCCAACGTGCCAGTCGCGACATTTTCGGGCGGCTGGAAAACCTCGATATGCAACTGTCGGACATGCAGGGTTCGCTGCAGGGTCAGCTGAAACTGGCAGTGGAATCGAGCGCGAAATATTTCGTGCCGCATTTGTTTGCTGCGTTCAAGCGCCAGCATGCGGAAGTCAATTTGCAGCTGACTGTGGTCAACCGTGGCCAGGTCATTCGCCGCCTCTCGGACAACCGCGATGATCTGGTGATCATGTCGATGGTGCCGCAGGACATGGGCCTGGAATTCCTGCCGTTCCTCAACAATCCGATTGTCGCTGTGGCGCGTCCGGATCACCCGCTGGCGCACATGGGCCCGCTGCGCTTGCAGGATCTGGAGCCGTATACGCTGCTGATCCGCGAGCCGGGTTCTGGCACGCGTCTGGCCTGTGAGGAATACTTCAAGGAAAAGCGCGTGCATTTCACCCAGACCCAGGAAGTAGCGTCCGCCGAAGCCCAGCGCGAATGCGTGGTGGCGGGTCTGGGCCTGGCGCTGTTGACGCGCCACGCCCTGAACCTGGAGCTGGCGACCGGCGGCCTGGTCGAGCTGCCGGTCGAAGAGTTGCCGCTGCTGCGCAGCTGGTGTCTGGTGCAGGCCAAAGCCAAGCGGCTGTCACCGGTGGCGCACGCCTTCCTGGCGTTCATCCGCAGCGAGCGGGCGCAGATTATTGCGTTGGTTGAGCGTTTCGACGGGAAGCTGCGGGCGTCGCCTGCCAGTGCGTGATCTCGGGAAAATCGCCGATCTCGGCCTGAAGCTGGCGAAGTTCGAAGCGATCTTCGATTGCGCGGCGAAATTCCATGCGGCGCTGATCTTCCTGCTGACGACGGGTTTTCGCGGCGCTGTTGCGTTCTTCGTAGGGCTGAGCCATTTCGATTCTCCCAAGGCGAGTACGGGAGTTTCACGATAGGCGTGGGGGATGACGATTTGGCTGCGCGGGGATGACAATGTGATGAAATGTGCGCAGGAATGTGATTTTTTGGAGGGCGCTTTCGCGAGCAGGCTCGCTCCCACATCTGATCCCGTTATGACCCAGAATTTATGTTCTCAGGAGATCCCCTGTGGGAGCGAGCCTGCTCGCGAACAAGGTCGGAACGACCTTGCTCAGTCATCCAGCGCTTTCACGGCTTTTGGAGACAAACGCAAACTGCGCAGACTGCGCTTGACGCTCTTGAGGTGATTGACCAGGCTCGGCCCGCGCGCCATGGCCACGCCCATCGCCAGCACGTCGATCACCACCAGGTGGGCGATTCGCGAGGTCAGCGGCGTATAGATCTCGGTGTCTTCGTGCACATCGATCGCCAGATTGACGGTCGACAGTTCGGCCAACGGCGTCTGGCTCGGACACAGGGTGATCAACGACGCCCCGCTTTCGCGAACGAGGTTAGCGGTGATCAGCAAATCCTTGGAGCGCCCCGACTGGGAAATACAGATCGCCACATCGGTAGGCTTCAGCGTCACAGCCGACATCGCCTGCATGTGCGGATCGGAATACGCCGCTGCGGTCAGCAACAAACGGAAGAACTTGTGCTGTGCATCCGCGGCCACCGCACCGGAAGCACCGAAGCCGTAGAACTCGACACGCTGCGCCTGGGACATCAGCGTCACCGCGCGCTGCAGCTCCACCGGATCGAGCTTCTCGCGCACTTCCATCAAGGTGTGCAGCGTGGTGTCAAAAATCTTCAGGCTGTAGTCGGCGACGGAGTCGTCTTCGTGGATCGCGAACTGGCCGAAGCTGGCGCCGGCGGCCAGGCTTTGCGCCAGTTTCAGTTTGAGATCCTGAAAGCCGGAACAACCGATCGCGCGGCAGAAACGCACGATGGTCGGCTCGCTGATGCCGACGCTGTGAGCCAGGTCGGCCATGGAACTGTGCATCACTGCCGCAGGGTCAAGCAGCACGTGGTCGGCGACCTTGAGCTCCGACTTGCGTAACAGGTGACGTGACTGGGCGATGTGTTGCAGCAGATTCAAGGGGCTGGACTCTTCTTGTGGGCAAGGATGTAGCAAGCTTGTAGTTATACTACATGAATGGGCATTTTGCCTGCTCAATGCGTAACTCAATGTCCCGGCATCAGGCACGCTGAGGAGCATGTAGCCCTTACTGCGGGTTTTTCTGATCACGCAAAAGCCCGGCCAGACAAGCAGCGTCTACCGGCCGGCTGATCAGATAACCCTGCACCTCGTCGCAGTGTTCGGCGCGCAGAAATGCCAGCTGATCCTCACGCTCGACGCCCTCGGCCACGACTTTCAGGGCCAGCCCGTGGGCCATGGCGATGATCGCGCGAGTGATCGCTGCGTCCGCGCTGCCCTCGCTCAAGCCGCGAATGAACGCCTGATCGATCTTCACGTAATCCACCGGAATGCGCTTGAGGTAACTCAACGACGAATACCCGGTACCGAAATCATCGATCGCCAGTTTCACCCCCAGATCGCGCAGTTGCTGGAAGGTCGCAATAATGTGTTCGACGCTGTCGAGCAAATGACTTTCGGTCAGCTCCAGCTCGAGGTAGTGCGGCGCCAGCCCGGTTTCTTCCAGCACCTGCCGGACCAGACTGACCAGTTTGCCCTGACGCAGCTGATGCACCGACAGGTTCACCGACACGCGGATCGGCGCCAGGCCCTGGCGCTGCCATTCGCACGCTTGCCAGCACGCCTGGCGCAAAACGAACTCGCCGATCGGCCCGATCAGACCGGTCTCTTCGGCCAGGCCAATGAAATCCGCCGGCGGCACCTGGCCCATGCTCGGATGATCCCAGCGCACCAGCGCTTCAGCGGCATTCATGCGGCCGGTTTGCAGGCACAGTTTCGGTTGGTAGAACACCGTCAGTTGCTGTTCTTCAATGGCCCTGCGCAGGTGGTTTTCCAGCTGCAAACGTTCGAGTGTGCTGGCTTGCAGGCTGTCGGTGAAGAACTGGAAATTGTTGCCGCCCAGATGTTTGGCATGTTGCATGGCCATGTTCGACTGGCTGACCAGCGCCGAGATCTCACGCGCGTTGTCCGGCAACAGGCTGATGCCCATCGAAGCGCTGACCACCAGTTCATGCCCGTCAACGCTCAGCGGCAAACGCAGCTTGGCCGACAACCGCGTCGCTACCCGTGCCAGGCTCGACAGATTGCCGTAGGCATCGAACAGCACGGCAAATTCGTCACCGGACAGGCGCGCAATGGTGTCGGCTTCCGGCAAGGCATTGACCAGCCGCCGGGCCATCTTCTGCAGGAGCTGATCGGCGACTTCGTGGCCGAGGCTGTCATTGAGCAATTTGAAGCGATCGAGATTGATGTGCAGCAACGCCAGACTGCGGCGCCCGCCCTGGCGCACCCGCTGATGGGCTTCGTGCAGGCGCTCGCGGAACAGCGAACGGTTGGCCAGGCCGGTGAGCTCGTCGTAATGGGTCAGATAGCGCAGGCGTTCTTCCGAGGCCCGCCGCGCCGAGAGATCGGCGAAGAAGCCGACGATGTGGCTGACATTGCCACGGCTATCACGCACGGCATTGAGTTGCAGCCACTGCGGATACAGCTCGCCGTTCTTGCGCGTCTCCACCAGCTCGCCCTGCCAACTGCCGTACTGCTCCAGCGCATGACGGATCGCCACATAGTGACGACGGGCATCGCGGCTGCACGGCAACTCGACGACGTTGCGCCCGAGCATGTCGTCGATCTCGTAACCGGTGACCCGGCTGAACGCCTGGTTGATCGCAATCAGCGCGTAGTCCGGGTCGAGAATCACGATGCCTTCGCTGGCCGCTTCGAACACCGTGGCCGCCAGCCGCTGCTGCTCTTCGAGGCTTTTGCTGGCGCTGATATCGCGGCGAGTGCCGACCATGCGGATCACCCGGCCGTTGGCGCTGCGCTCTACGGCGCGGCCACGGTCCTCGATCCACACCCAGTGACCGTCGCCGTGGCGCAGGCGATATTCGACCTGATAATCCTCGGTGCGCCCCTTCAGATGCTCGACCAGGGCGAACTTGAGTGACGGCACATCTTCAGGATGCAGTCGTGGCTTGAGGTCGCGCAGCAGCGCGGTGACGTATTCCGGGGCGAGGCCGAACAGTTCCTGAATCTGTGTGTGGTGGACCTCGTCGGTCTGCAGGTTCCAGTCCCACAATCCGAGCTCACTGGCCTTGAGCGCCAGCGCCAGGCGCGCTTCGCTTTTGCTCAGGGCCTGATTGGCGGCATCCAGTTCGCGGCTGCGCTGGGCCACGCGATCTTCGAGATCGACCTGCGCTTCACGCAACTGCGCCTCGGCACAGCGGCGCTGTTCGATCTCTTTGCCCAGCTCCTGATTGAGTTGTTCGCTGCGCGTCTGCGCTTGCTGCAAATGCTCGATCAGGTGCTGATTCTGGAAGCGCCGAAGCAATCCACGGTCGATCAGCCGATTGACCTGCCATGCCACCACACTCAGAGAACCGAGCAGGATCAGACCCAGCCAGCCCCAGCCCCGTGCCTGATCGTCGCCGCCCCAGAACAGGTAGCCGATCGCTGGCAGCAGGCACGGCAAGGTAAACGAGAGGAACGCCGGCAGGCTCACCGCGTAGGCGACGCTGGCCGACAGCGTTGCCGCGCCGATCAGGCCGAACACCCAGGCTTGCTGCATGAAGTTGTCAGCGGGTACCAGAGCGATGCCGGCTCCGGCCAGCGTCAGGCCGGTCATGGTCGAACCGAGCAGGAACATGCGGAACCAGATCGGCTGGGCCTGACGATCGGGAATCGCCGAATCGAACGCGGCTACCTGAATCACCCGCAGCGCGACCAGCGACAGCAGCCACACCAGCCAGACGCTGACCACGAAGTAGCGCTGCGGGCTCCAGAGCAAAGCGGCGCAGACCAGACCATTGATCAACATGAACAGCGTGGGCAACAGCGAGCCCTGATACAGCAGACGCGTGCGCTCCACCGCCATTTCGACGGCATAGTGCTTGCGGATCACCCGGGGGTCCACGGAGGGCCCCGACAGTTCGGCGCTGAGGATCATGGGCAACGTTCTTGTTCTTATAAGGAGGGCGTGCGCCCGAAACGTGCACGGAGCATACACAAGCCGATCCCGATGCCAAACTGCTGCGGATCACAATTGCAGGGAAATTTTCCGCTGCTTGCGCACCGCTGCAACCCCTCAGGCGAGACGGGCCGAAGCCTGCAGCCAGTGACCGACCGGTCGTCATCGGCAGCACTTTCATCGGCTAATGCAACGCACGGTTTGCCCGGGCCTGCGGCGCACCCTAGAATGCCCCGATGCGCGATGATCTCTCCCTTCTGCTGAACTCCCTCAACGATGCCCAACGCCAGGCCGTAGCAGCCCCCGTTGGCCGTCAGTTGGTCCTGGCCGGCGCCGGTTCCGGTAAAACCCGAGTGCTGGTGCACCGTATCGCCTGGTTGATCCAGGTCGAAAACGCCTCGCCTCACTCCATCCTGTCGGTGACCTTCACCAACAAGGCCGCTGCCGAGATGCGCCATCGCATCGAGCAGTTGCTGGGCATCAACCCGGCCGGCATGTGGGTCGGCACCTTCCACGGCCTCGCGCACCGCTTGCTGCGGGCGCACTGGCAGGAAGCGGGCCTGAGCCAGACCTTCCAGATTCTTGACAGCGATGACCAGCAGCGTCTGGTCAAGCGGGTGATCCGCGAGCTGGGCCTGGACGAGCAACGCTGGCCGGCGCGTCAGGCGCAGTGGTTCATCAACGGCCAGAAAGACGAAGGTTTGCGGCCGCAACACATTCAGGCCAGCGGCGACCTGTTCCTGGCCACCATGCGCGGCATCTACGAAGCCTACGAGTCGGCGTGCCTGCGGGCTGGCGTGATCGATTTCTCCGAACTGCTGCTGCGCGCCCTCGATCTGTGGCGCGATCACCCCGGCCTGCTGGCGCACTACCAAAAGCGCTTCCGGCACATTCTGGTCGACGAGTTCCAGGACACCAATGCCGTGCAGTACGCCTGGTTGCGCCTGCTCGGCAAGGGCGGCGACAGCCTGATGGTGGTCGGCGACGACGACCAGTCGATTTACGGCTGGCGCGGGGCGAAGATCGAGAACATCCATCAGTACTCTTCCGACTTCCCGGACTCCGAGACGATTCGTCTGGAACAGAACTACCGCTCCACTGCCGGCATCCTCAAAGCCGCCAACGCGCTGATCGCCAACAACACCGGGCGTCTCGGTAAAGAGCTGTGGACCGACGGTGGCGACGGCGAAGCGATCAACCTGTACGCCGCGTTCAACGAGCATGACGAAGCGCGCTACGTGGTAGAAACCATCGAAAGCGCGCTGAAAACCGGTCTGGCCCGTAGCGATATCGCCATTCTGTACCGCTCCAACGCCCAGTCGCGGGTGCTTGAAGAAGCCCTGCTGCGCGAGCGCATCCCGTACCGCATCTATGGCGGTCAGCGCTTCTTCGAACGCGCGGAAATCAAGAACGCCATGGCGTACCTGCGTTTGCTTGAGGGTCGCGGCAACGACGCGGCGCTGGAGCGAGTGATCAACGTGCCGGCCCGGGGCATCGGCGAGAAAACCGTCGAAGCGATTCGCGAGCATGCGCGACACAGCGACGTGTCGATGTGGGAAGCGATGCGCCTACTGGTGGCCAACAAAGGCCTGACCGGCCGTGCCGCGAGCGCGCTCGGTGCGTTCATCGAACTGATCGAGAACCTCGCTGCCAAGTGCGCCGAGATGCCGCTGCACCTGATGACGCAAACCGTCATCGAGCAGTCCGGCCTGATCGCTTATCACGAAGCGGAAAAAGGTGAGAAAGGCCAGGCCCGGGTAGAAAACCTTGAGGAACTGGTCAGCGCCGCGCGCAACTTCGAGAACACCGAAGAGGACGAAGAACTGACGCCACTGGCGGCGTTCCTCGGCCACGCATCGCTGGAGGCCGGCGACACTCAGGCCGACGAGCACGAAGACAGCGTGCAGCTGATGACCCTGCACAGCGCCAAAGGCCTGGAATTCCCTTACGTGTTCCTCGTGGGCATGGAAGAAGGCCTGTTCCCGCACAAAATGAGCCTGGAAGAACCGGGGCGTCTCGAGGAAGAACGGCGTCTGGCTTACGTCGGTATCACCCGGGCGATGCAGAATCTGGTCATGACCTACGCGGAAACCCGGCGCCTGTATGGCAGCGAAACCTACAACAAGGTGTCGCGTTTCGTCCGCGAAGTGCCCAAAGGCCTGATTCAGGAAGTGCGCCTGTCCAACAGCGTCAGCCGACCGTTCGGCGGCAACCAGTCGATGAGCGGCAGCAGCCTGTTCAGCGGCAGCGAGATTCCGGAAACCGGTTTTGTGCTCGGTCAGGCGGTACGTCACTCGATCTTCGGCGAGGGCGTGATCCTCAACTTCGAAGGCTCCGGCGCCCAGGCCCGGGTGCAGGTGAACTTCAGCGAAGGCAGCAAGTGGCTGATGCTCGGCTACGCCAAGCTGGAAGCGATCTAACCACCGGCACTGAAGCCATGTGGGAGCGAGCCTGCTCGCTCCCACAGGTTATGCGGCGCAAGTGCATCAATCCCTCTGAACCTATCGCCTTTTCCTACAGACAAAAGTACATCGGCTGATTGCCTCGCCAAGCTGAACGCAACCTGTCAGGCAAAAGCCCGAAACACTCTCTCGCTAGCCAGTAACACTTCAGCTGTGCAACATGGCGCGCGTGTCTCCACAAAACGGGAATACCCTTTATGAAACGTTTTCTTAGCATCGCCATGGCGTTGTGCATCGGCCTGACGATGAGCCTCGACGCCAACGCCAAGCGCTTTGGTGGTGGCAAAAGCGCCGGCGCTGCGCCGACGCACCAGACCAGCCAGATGGCTCCTTCTTCTCCAGGCGCGGGCGGCGCAGCAGCGACCGCTGGCGCTGCCGGTGCTGCTGGCGCCGCGGCCAAGGCCGGCGGTGCGTCGCGCTGGCTCGGCCCATTGGCGGGCATCGCCGCCGGTGGCCTGCTCGCGTCGATGTTCATGGGCGACGGCTTCCAGGGCATGCAGATCTTCGACATCCTGATCATGGCCCTGATCGCGTTCGTGATCTTCCGCTTCATCGCCGCCCGTCGTCGCAAGCAGCAGGAGCAATTCGCTCCGGCCGGCGCGCCGATGCAGCGTGAAGTGTTCGAGCAGAAGCCTGCCGCCATGGGTTCGATCTTCGGTGGTTCGGCTGCTCCGGCTGCCGCCCGTCCGGTGATCAACGCACCGGCCTGGTTCAACGAACAGCGCTTCCTTGAAGCCGCGCGCAGCCACTTCCAGTCGCTGCAACAGCACTGGGACGCCAACGAAATGGACAAGATCGCCGAGTTCGTGACCCCGCAAATGCTTGAGTTCCTCAAGCGTGAGCGTGCGGATCTGGGCGACGGCTTTCAGTCGACCTACATCGACAACCTGCAGGTACAACTGGACGGCGTCGACGATCGTGCCGACAAGACCATCGCCACCCTGACCTTCACCGGCGTGTCGAAAACCTCGCGTTTCGACCAGGGCGAAGTGTTCAGCGAAAGCTGGAACATGGAACGTCCGCAGGGCGACAACCAGCCTTGGCTGGTCGCCGGTATTCGCCAGAACGGCTGATCCCTGCTGCGCTTCACTTGCGGTAACAGAACCCCGGCCTCGGCCGGGGTTTTTCATTTCACGGTTGCATCTATGGCGAGCTACTGTATAAACCGGCCCATATAAACCGCGCCATTCAGCAAGAGGATCCCGGACGTGGAAGAAATCATCGAACAACTGCGCGAAGCCAACGAACCCGTGCCGGTTCCTTTGGAATTGCCTGACGAAGACCTGCTGGTAGAAATCGAAGAACAACTGTTCATCGACATTCCATTCGTCTTCAAAGAATTTTTGCTGACCGTCAGCGATGTGGTCTATGGCAGCCTCGAGCCGGTGACCGTCACCGACCCGCAATCGCACACCTATCTGCCGGACGTGGCAGCCAATGCATGGGATGTGGGTGTTGATCGCAGCTTGATCCCGATCTGTCAGGACGGCGATGACTACTACTGTGTCGAAGAAGACGGCACCGTGGTGCTGTGGCAGGCCGAAGAAGAACTGATTGCCGAAGAAACCTGGGAATCGGTGTGGCACTGGGCGCGGGACGTCTGGCTGGAAAGCTGATCCGCCACACGCCCCGGCTGGTCAATGCCCCGACGACTCCTTGTGGTTGTCGAGGGTTTCCAGCAGCGCCACCTGCATCCGCGTATGCACGCGGATGAACCAGCGCCACAGCAGCGCCGCTACGGCGGCCGCGACGACGGCGATCAGCACCAGCAGCTTGTTGGTCGGCAGGATACTGGCCGACAAGGCTGCCAACAGCAGGAAAATCACCAGCAGCGAGAGAATCGGGATCACTTCGGCGATCACCCGGCGCACTCGCTGCGTGTGACGCCCGGCCATCTCCGGCTTGACGCCCATCTCCGCCAGCAGCATCGACAGCGCCTTGAGCTTGCGATAAGCCGCGATCAGAAATGGTAGCGAGACCAGCAACGCCCCGCCCCAGATCAGTGCCTTCTGCCAGCTCGGATCGCTGATCCAGTCCTGCAGCCACAACGACATGCGCTCGGCGAAGTATGCGCCGGCAAAGAAGATCGCAATCACCAGCGCCAGATTGACCCCGACCTGCAACAGGATCCGCCGGATCATCGACGCCAGCAGCGCACCCTCGCCCTGCGGCTGAATACTGCGCAACCATTCGCCATACATGCCGAGCACCCGCCCGAGCCGCTTGGGCACAGCGGCCGAGAGCTTGATCGACAGCGGGTCCGCCGCGCGGATCAGATACGGCGTCAGCAGTGTGGTGATCACCGACACGGCTACGGCGACCGGGTAGAGGAAGTTGCTTGTCACCTGCAAGGTCATGCCCAGCGCGGCGATGATGAAGGAAAATTCGCCGATCTGTGACAGACCCATGCCGACCCGCAGTGAGGTCCGTCCGTCATTGCCGGCGATAAACGCACCGAGGCCGCAGGACAACATCTTGCCCAGCACCACGGCCACGGTGATCACCGCGATCGGCCAGGCATATTCGATGAGAATCAGCGGGTCGAGCATCAGCCCGATGGCGACAAAAAAGATCGCACTGAACAGGTCGCGAACCGGCTCGACCAGCCGTTCGATTTTCAGCAATTGCCGGGACTCGGCCATGATCGCGCCGATCAGGAAAGCGCCGAGCACCATGCTGTATTCGAGCTTGACCACCAGCAGACAGAAGCCGAAACACAGGCCGAGCACGGTGATCAGCAGCATCTCGTTGCTTTCGAATTTCGCTACATAAGCCAGCAGACGCGGCACCAGCAGGATGCCGATGACCAGCGCAACGATCATGAACAGCGACAGCTTGCCGACCGTGGAGAAGACTTCGCCCGAGCTCACCGTGCCGCTGACGGCGATGCTCGACAGCAGCGCAATGATGCCGATGCCAAGGATGTCCTCGACAATCAGCACGCCGAAGATCAATTGCGCAAAGCGCTCGTTCTTCATCTTCAGGTCATTCAGCGCTTTGACGATGATGGTGGTTGAGGAGATCGCCAGAATCGCGCCGAGAAACAACGAATCCATGGTGTTCCAGTCGAACCAGCGACCGATTTCGTAACCGATCCAGATCATCAGGATGATTTCGAGAAACGCGGCAATGAACGCCGTTGCCCCAACCTTGAACAACTTGCGCAGGCTGAACTCCAGGCCAAGGCAGAACATCAGGAAGATCACCCCGAGTTCGGCCAGGGTCTTGATGGTTTCTTCGTCGTGAATCAGGCCGAACGGTGGCGTATGCGGGCCGATGATGAAGCCGGCGACGATGTAGCCGAGCACCACCGGTTGTTTGAAACGATGAAACAGTACGGTTACCACGCCCGCGACCAGCATGATCACTGCCAGATCCTGAATGAAACTGATGGCATGCATGGCGTGGGCTCCTTGATAACGAGGCGCGCGGACAGACGTCAGAACGTTCTGCGCGAGCAGGGTAAAAATCCGCTTTTAATGTAGGAATTGCCCTTGGGCAGGGCTTTTGCAGGTTAACACCGCGACTTCGCTCTGGAAGCCGGTGCAATATATGGAAACAGATCGCTACCGGCGTGACGGCGGCCCGCCGCGCGGCGTCCCGATAACGGTGCTTCTTGAAAAGCCACCAGGTGCCCGCAGAGGCGCTTCCTGCAATCAGCCTTGATCCGTGAGAACGTTATGGAACCCGGAAACGCCCAGCTGTCGATGACGGTACTGATGACCCCCGACATGGCCAACTTCTCTGGCAATGTCCACGGCGGCACCCTGCTCAAATACCTCGACGAAGTGGCTTACGCCTGCGCCAGCCGTTATGCCGGGCGCTACGTGGTGACCCTGTCGGTGGATCAGGTGATTTTCCGCGAGCCGATTCATGTCGGCGAGCTGGTGACGTTCCTCGCCTCGGTCAACTACACCGGCAACACGTCGATGGAAGTTGGCATCAAAGTGGTCACCGAAAACATCCGCGAACGCTCGGTGCGCCACACCAACAGCTGCTTCTTCACCATGGTCGCGGTGGATGATCAGCGCAAACCGGCCGCCGTACCGCCGTTGCAACCGCAGAACAGCGAAGACAAACGCCGCTTCATGCAGGCGCAGCAGCGCCGGCAGATTCGCCAGGAGCTGGAGAAGCGTTATCAGGAGATCAAGGGCGACGCCTGATCAGCCTTGATTGATCGCTTTCGCGAGCAGGCTCGCTCCCACATTTGGAATGCATTCTTCCTGTGGGAACGAGCCTGCTCGCGAATAAAGACGACCCGGACTCAGAGACTGATCGCTGTAGCCTCGAACTTCACCCGCGGATGCGCAATGCGATCCTGCGCCCGCACCAGTTGCAGCTCGTAACTGGCGCACGCCTGGGTTTCCAGCAACACCTCATGCACCGCCGCTGCGGTGAATTCGAACGCTGCCAGCAGGCTGTCGCCCAGCAACACCCGCGCCAGGAACAGACCAGAGGTCAGATCGCCGACGCCCACTGGCTGACGTGGAAACGCCAGCAACGGACGGCGCAGATGCCAGCTGCCCTCGGCGGTCACCAACAACATTTCGAAGCCATCCGCCGGTTTGCCCGGATAATCCAGATGCTTGACCAGTACCGCTTTCGGTCCGCGCGCCAGCAGCGCCCGTGCCATCGCCAGGCAATCGAACAGCGACTGCGGCTTGCGCCCGGAAAAACTGTCCAGCTCCAGCTGGTTCGGGCACATGATGTCCGCCACGGCCGCGGCCTCATAAAGAAGGAAATCGCTGACCTCGGTGGGCACGCTGCAACCCTTTTCCGGATGACCCATGACCGGATCACACAGATACAGCATCTTCGGATTGACCGCTTTGATCCGCGCCACACCGCTGAGAATCGCCCGTCCCTGCGCGGCGCTGCCGAGGTAGCCGGAGAGCACCGCGTCGCAGTTGCCCAGCTCGCCAATTGCGGCGATGCCTTCGATCAGCTCGGGAATCTGCTGCGGCGCCAGCACTTCACCGGCCCACTGACCATACTGGGTGTGGTTGGAGAACTGCACGGTGTTGAGCGGCCAGACGTTGACCCCGACGCGCTGCATCGGAAAAACCGCAGCGCTGTTGCCGGCGTGGCCAAACACCACGTGGGACTGGATGGCGAGCAGATGAGGCGTACGTTTCATTCGGGTCATTCCGTAAAACGATTGAAATTCAAGCCGCGCAGTATGCGACGAAACACAGCCTGTACGACAGACCGGCGAGACAGTTAAGCTGACGCCATCATTTGGAGTTCGATGTAGATGCTGACCCTCGAAAACATCTTCGTGCTGATGCTGTTCGCCGCCGCTGGTGCCTGGCTATGGCACAACCACGGCTTGCGCGAGCGCGCGCTGGAGCGGGTCAAGCAGCATTGCACCAACGTCGGCGTGGAGCTGCTGGACGGTAACGTCGCGCTGAAAAAGATCGGGCTGATCAAGGATGCCAACGGTCGCCGGCGACTGGCACGGGTCTACAACTTCGAGTTCACCGTGACCGGCGAAAGTCGCCACAACGGCACCGTCACCCAGTTCGGCGCGCACAGTGCGCAGATTGAACTGGCACCCTACCCGGCGCCGTTCGACGATACGCCGCCGGTGGTCGAAGTGCACAAGCCTCGGGCGGAAGTCATCAAGCTGAGCCAGTGGCGCCAGGAACATACCAAGTGGAAGCCCTGAGCTGACTCACTGAATCCGGCATTCCGCCAAACCGGCTTGCAGCTGTTCGATGTTCTGCGGTTCAGCGAAGATCAGCTCGATTCTTGAGTCTTTTCGCCATTCGCTGGCTTGCCAACTCAGCTCGGCATGCTCCAGCGCATTGGCCGAGAGCCAGCCATCGGTGCTGTGGATAACCAGTTTCGCCCGCTTCCAGTCCAGCGCGCTCAGCCAATCGGCGATGCGTGCTTGATCAAATACCTGCCGCGGATGCCAGCGCCAACCGATGCTCCACCCACCCTCCTGCGCCTGACTCAGGCAAATCGGTTCGGCCGGATCGCTCCAGACCGCTGGCAGCTGTGCCAATCCAGTCGGCAGCGGCAGATGCCCTGCGCCTTCGTTCGCTTTTACTGCCAGCCCCGGAAGCTCGCTCAGAGGCAGTTGCGCTTGCTGCGTCCAGATCAGCCTGACGGGCGGCAACTGGCTGGCGATTTTCTCTCGAACCGCTTCATCGAGATCTTCGGCCTTGTTCAACAACAGCAAACCCGCGCGGGCCAACGCTTGCTGCTGAGCGTCCGGCAGGGTTCTACCCGCGTGCAGTGCCTGAGCGTCCAGAACCAGCACACAGGGCTGAACCGCCAGCACGCCCAGCCACGGCGCCTCGTTCAATTGCTTGAGCAACTGCGCCGGATGGCCCACCCCGGATGGCTCGATAAACAGTCGATCCGGCCTGGCCTTGCGCAGCAGGCGGCCGAGGCCGATCTGGAATGGCGCGCCATTGACGCAACACAGGCAGCCCCCGGCCACCTCACCCAGTGCGATACCATCGGCGTCATTCGTCAGCAATGCAGCATCCAGACCGATCTGGCCGAACTCGTTGATCAGCACCGCCCAGCGCTCGTCCGCAGGCCGTTGCGCCAGCAACTGGCGAATCAGGCTGGTCTTGCCGGCGCCCAACGGGCCGGCGATGACGTGGGTCGGAATGTTCTGCAACATGGCGGGTACTTTCTGCGGACAGTTATTGAGGAGATCGAAGATGCGCTGGTCGGGATGGTCGTTGCTGTTGGCGCTGCTGTCGAGTGAAGCGTGGGCTCAGGCCTGCGTGGTGCACACACAGGGCGAACGGCTCGACGTCAAAGTCTGTCAGCAGAACCGGACGATTCCGCAGAAATTGTTCAATGACGGCTTCTGCCAACCGACGCTGGCCGGGCAGAAGGTCGAGGTGCAATACGTCGACCAGTGCCCCAGCGGCGCTTTCGGCGTGTGCAGCAACGCGCAAGTCGCCAATATGCCCTATCGCCAGGATATCCACTATTACGGCGTGGCCACTGATGCGGCGTATCTCAAGCCGTATTGCGAAGGCCAGAGCCAGGGCGCCTGGCGCAAGCCCTGATGTGTCAGCCGAGCCAGTCGAGGGTCAGCAACAGACGGCGTTCACCGGGTGCCGGTTGCGGCGAACGATGGATCAGGCCGAAGCCTTCATTGCCGTGCCATTTTTCGCCTTTGAGCAGCGCGACGTCGCCGCTGTTGAGCTGACGAATCGACGCTGGATCTTGCGGTTCGGCATTGGCCTGGCCAAGTTGCAGGCGATCCATCGCGCCCTCCTCAAGCCATTGGCTGCCGATGCCAGCGTAAGTAGTGATCAAGCGCACCGGCACGTGATCGACGTGGAAGCGCGGACACATGGCCTTGTCCAGCACACGCAAACGCACGCCGATACGCCGCGCACCGAGCAGGCAGGCGAAGGCACTGATCAGCCATTTAAGATCGCTCATGAAACCTTCGAAACCTTGCAGATCACGCAGCCCTGCAGCCAGACCGGCGAGATCCGGTTCGGCATCTTCGTCGGGCAATTCCAGACACAGCGACTCGGCCAAGGGCTCGTTGAGCGACAGCACCAATTGCGCAAAATCGGCAATGTGCACGGGCAGCTGACGTTGCCAGACGGCGAGATTGGTCTGGTCTTCCAGGATTCGCGTCAACGTTTGCGGTGTCACACCCTGGTGCTGCTGACGGGTAAGAAGCGGCTGATCTTGGACTGCGAGCATCAGGCGGCCTCTTCGTGCCAAGGGCCGAATGGATCAGGCAGCGAACGCCAGCCTTCTACACCCATGGCCATTTCTTCGTCGGTCAGCAGACAGGCATCGAGTTCGGCGGAGAGCTGTAGGAAATCTATGTTCTGACCGATGAAAACCAGCTCCTGGCGGCAATCTCCTACGCTTGGAATCCAGTTTCCCATGATCGCCTGGGCGCTTTCCTGATCCTGCGGCCATTGATTCTTTGGCACAAAACGCCACCAGCGACCGGCGAATCCATGCCGCATCAAGCCACCAGCCTGCGACCAGCTACCGGCATCGGTGGGTTTGCTGGCCAGCCAGAAGAAGCCTTTGGAGCGCAGCAGCTTGCCGTTCAGCCAAGGCCGATCGATGAAGCTGAAGAAGCGTCGCGGGTGAAATGGCCGGCGCGCGCGGTAGGCCGTCGAGGCGATGCCGTATTCCTGTGTCTCCGGGACGTGCTCACCGCGCAATTCCTGTAGCCATCCGGGCGCTTGTGCGGCCTGATCGAAATCGAAACGACCGGTGTTGAGGATTTTCTCCAGGGGGATTTCGCCCATCACCATTGGAATGATTTCAGCCTGGGCATTGAGGCGCTTGAGGATGGCGGTGAGTTCTTCACGCTCGTGCTGGCTGATCAGGTCGATTTTGCTGATCAGCAGGACGTCGGCGAACTCGATCTGCTCGATCAACAGATCGGTGATGGAGCGCTCGTCTTCTTCACCCAGGATTTCGCCGCGAGAGGCAAGACTTTCGGCTGCCTGGTAATCGAGCAGGAAATTCACACCGTCGACCACGGTGACCATGGTGTCGAGGCGAGCAATGTCGGCGAGGCTTTGTCCATGTTCATCGCGGAAGGTGAAGGTTTCAGCGACCGGAAGCGGTTCGGAAATGCCGGTGGATTCGATCAGCAGGTAATCGAAACGATCCTCGCGAGCGAGTTTGCTGACTTCTTCCAGTAAATCTTCACGTAACGTACAGCAGATACAGCCATTGCTCATTTCGATGAGTTTTTCCTCAGCGCGGTTCAGGCTGACATCGCGCTGGACTTCACTGCCATCGATGTTGATCTCGCTCATATCGTTGACGATCACCGCAACGCGCAAGCCGTCTCGGTTACGTAGTACGTAATTCAAAAGTGTACTTTTTCCCGCGCCGAGAAATCCTGAAAGTACGGTGACGGGCAATCTGGCTGACATTGGATAATCCTCATAAATGGCAGCCGATTTGCGCTTTGAGGAGCGCTTGGCGTGTTGCGCTTCATTTAACCGGGTCAAAGAAGGCATACGATTGTGATCGGCAGCTCAGGCTGGTTGCGATTTATGTTATAGTATAACAACTTTAGTTTGCCAGTCCGACAGAGGAGATTTCGCAAATTGCTGCACCACCGATCGTGGAAACTCGCAATGAACAAGGGGTTGAAATGCCTGCTTTTGAGCTTTGCCATGTCGCTGGCCAGCCAAGCACAGGCGCACATGCCGGGGCCGGCGCACTGCACACGCAGCGCTAATCTGCTGGCGTGTGTAGACGTCGACGGCAATGCCTATAGCGTCAATACGGTAGGCACCACGCTTTACCTGCGCGGATTCGAGAAGGACGGCCATCGCTATTGGGCGCAAACCAACAGCCGCTTCGGCCAATTGACCTTTTTTACCGGCATCGCCTCCGATGGCGAGGCTTGGGTTGGCTACACCCGCCGTGTCGGCTGGACAACCATCAACCGCTTCTCCAGCTCGGGAGGGAGCAGCGCAAGGTTCACTTGCAGCCGGCTGACGGGCTGCTAGTGAAATCCTTTTCATGAAAAAAGCATCGCTGAATGGACTGTTATAATGTAACGTAAATAGAGATCAATACGACGGTCTCAACCATGAATGCTCTTACTCTCCCGGATATCGCCGCCCAATCTGCACGCTTGGCACTGCCCCTTGACTGGGTAGGCATGCGTGGGATTGCTCTACCCGTTGTGCTTGAAGGCCAATGCCTCAGCGCCAGAGTCGACGCTGGTGTGAGTCTGGACGATGGTGAAGCACGTGGTATTCACATGTCGCGCTTGTATCTGGCACTCGAAACCCTCGAACAGCGAAGCCTTTCTCCCGCTTTGCTGCACCAGGTACTCAAGTGTTTTCTGACAAGCCATCAAGGTCTATCCGCCTGCGCATATCTGAATATTCACACTGACTTGTTGCTGAAACGACCCGCGTTGGTCAGCCCCTTGGCCGGCTGGAAATCCTATCCGGCGTCCATTTCAGCGAGCCTGAAACAGCAAATGTTCCACGTGGAACTAAAAATTGAACTGCCCTATTCCTCGACGTGCCCATGCTCCGCAGCCTTGGCAAGGCAATTGATCCAGCAGCAATTCGTCGACGATTTCGCCAACAAGGCTCTGCAACACGCAGATGTTTTGGCATGGCTTGGCTCAACCAAAGGGATCGTAGCGACGCCGCACAGCCAGCGCAGCTATGCGCAACTGCACCTGCATCTCGACAATTTCATCGACGAGCTACCGCTGACCGCGATCATCAATGACGCTGAAGCAGCCCTCGGCACCGCCGTGCAGACCGCAGTAAAGCGACCCGACGAGCAAGCATTCGCTCTCGCCAATGGGCAGAACCTGATGTTCTGTGAAGACGCCGCGCGCCGCCTCAACCTGGCACTGCAACGCACACCCGGCATCAACCAATTTCACATTCGCGTGATCCATGCCGAAAGCCTGCATGCCCATGACGCCGTCGCCGAAAGCAGCTGGCGACGGGAGCAAAAATGATCCGCTGCCAATCGCTGGCTTGGGGCGCACCCGGCCAACCGCTGACGCCCCCCCTGAGTCTTGAGTTCGAAAGCGCCAGCCTGACCGCCATAATCGGCGCCAACGGCTGCGGCAAAAGCAGTCTGCTGAAAGTCATCGCCGGTTTGCAGAAGCCCCTGGCCGGCAAGGTAGAAATGGCCGTTCCACGCCAAAGCGGCATTTCCTTTCTGCCGCAACAGCAACATTTGGATCGCCAGTTTCCAATCAGCCTCGAAGAGCTCATCGCCGCAGGTTTCTGGGGCCGTCGGCTCTCGACACAGTTGCGCACGCAGCGACTGAAAAATGCACTGGAAGACTGGCACTTGAGTGGACTCGAACAGCGTCCGTTGATGGCCCTGTCCGGCGGTGAGCTACAACGTGCCCTGCTCGCGCGACTGAGCCTTGCTGATGCCCCGGTGCTGTTGCTGGACGAACCGCACGCCGCACTCGACGAACTCGGCCAGCAATTGCTCTGGCAGCACATTCACCACTGGCACGCCGAAGGCCGGACACTGCTTGTGGTCTGCCATGACCTGGCGGCTGTCCGCCAACACATTCCGCATACCCTGCTGATCAAAAACGGCCACTGCGTGTACGGAACCAGTCGGGAACTAATCCAGCCGACAGCGCACATGCAGGTGGCCTGATGCTCGCCACCCTCAGCCATTTCTGGCAGCCGTTCAGCGAATTCGTGTTCATGCGCCGCGCCCTGCTCGGTGGCCTGGTGCTGGCATGCAGTACGGCGCCCTTGGGTGTTTTTCTGATACTCAGGCGTATGAGTTTGATCGGTGACGCTGTCGCCCACGGCATCCTTCCCGGCGCTGCATTGGGATTCTGGTTTGCCGGTTTGAGTCTTCCCGCACTGACCCTCGGTGGCTTGGGAGCCGGGCTGAGCATGGCCGGACTTGCGGCCTGGATCACTCGGCGAACGGGGTTGCGAGAAGATGCCAGCCTCGCCGCGATCTATCCGATCTCACTGGCCAGCGGCGTTTTGATCCTTGGCATCGCCGGCAAGCGCCTCGACCTTCTGCACTTGCTGTTCGGTTCGGCGCTAGCCGTGGATGGACCGACGCTGACCGGCATGCTGTGGGTCTCGGCCATCAGCCTCATGGCCATGGCCGCGATCTACAAACCCCTGCTGTTGGACACACTCGACCCGCTGTTCTTGCGCACGGTCAGTCGCCTCGGGCCGCTGGCTCATGGGGTGTTCCTGACACTGGTCGTGCTGAATCTGGTGATCGGCTTTCAGGCCATCGGCGCACTGATGGTAGTCGGGCTGATGATGCTTCCGGCTGCCGCGTCGAGATTCTGGAGTCGCCGTCTGCCAATACTGATTGCCGTCGCCGCCGTCATGGGCTGCGTGTCTGTGTGGCTCGGTTTGCTGCTGTCGTTCTACTACTCGCTGCCCAGCGGCCCGGCAATCGTGCTGGTTGCGGGGGTCGGCTATCTGCTGTCGGTGGTGTTGGGACCGGTTCATGGTCTGCTGCGCCGCCCGCCTTTGCTCACATCCCAATGAGGTGTTTCCCGATGCGCGCTCTACTCGTGCTGTTCAGCCTGCTGCTGTCGATGTCATTGTCAGCCGCCGAAAAACTGCCGGTGGTCACCAGCTTCAGCATCCTTGCCGACATGGTTCATCAGGTCGGCGGCGAGCACGTTGAGATCACCAACATGGTCGGCGCGGATGCCGATGCGCATACCTACGAGCCGACCCCGGACGATGCCAAGGCGTTGCTCAAAGCCAAAGTGATCATCAAGAACGGCCTCGGTTTCGAACCTTGGCTGGATCGCCTGGTGATCAGCACCGACAGCAAGGCAACGGTGATCAGTGCCAGTCGCGGGGTGATTCCACGTTCGCTCGATGAAGATGGCGAAACCGTTCCGGATCCACACGCCTGGCACAATCTGGCGAACGCTGAGTTGTACGTCGCCAACATCACCAAGGCGCTGATCGCCGCCGACCCGGCCAACAAGGCTGACTACGAGCGCAACAGCCAGACCTACCTCAAGCAGATCTATGCCCTGCTCGCCGAAGCCAAAAACAAACTCGGCGCGCTGCCGCCGGGCAATCGCAAGATCGTCACCAGCCACGATGCCTTTGGCTATCTGGGTCAGGCTTATGGCATCGACTTTATCGCGCCACAGGGTTTATCCACCGAACGCGAACCCTCCGCCGCCGAAGTCGCTGCGCTGATCACGCAGATTCGCCAGGCCAAGGTCAAAGCGGTATTTATGGAAAACATCAAGGACGCGCGCCTGCTCAAGCAGATCGCGGATGAAAGCGGCGCGCACATTGGCGGCACCCTGTACTCGGATGCGCTGGCGGCGAGTGGACCGGCGAGCACCTTTACCGGGCTGTTCGAATACAACCTCAATACGTTGTACAAGGCGTTGAGTCAGCCATGACCTGAGGTGCACTTGCGATCTATTCGCGAGCAGGCTCGCTCCCACAGTTGGAATGGCTTCCAACTGTGGGCGTCACAGAGGGTTTAAGCGCGGGGTTTTACCGTGCCGCAATCCTGACCCAGCCACACGGCACGGGTTTCCAGACTACCCTTCTGGTTGATACCGATGGCGTTGAAGGTGCCATTGGCGACGGTGGTGAATTCGCGGTCACTGAGGAATGTCGCCACGCCTGTGCCCTGGGCTTTCGGGCAGCTGAAGCGGAATTTCCACTGGTTGCCGGTGCGCTCGGTGATCTGCTGCTTGCAGCCCGATTGCGGGTCGGCCAACGGGATGTCGTTGGTCGCCACCTGCTGCGGCGTCAGGCAAGCGCGGATGCCTTTGCCGCCGATGTTGATGCCGTTCTTCTCCAGCGCAGCGCGCTGCTGCGGGGTGATCTGGCCTTGAATCTGGCCAAGGATCGATTGCACATCCATGGCCTGATCATCGACCTTCAGATTGCTCGAAGACATTTCCCACAACCCCGGCTGCAGCATTTGCGCCTGCGCAACCACCGGCAATGCCAAACCCAGGCCCAGCGCCAAACCCAGCAGACGAACGTTCATCGAGAAACTCCTGATCAGTTGTGGCCGTTAGACGCCGGCCGGTTGCGTCGGTTCATGCACCGATTAAATAGAGACATTCGCCGCAGAACATGGTCTGTTAAGCATTGCATCTCGCGGAGCAAGGCTGCCCCATGGATTTTTTCGGACCGCACATTTTCGGTTACCTGATCGCCCTGTTGCACACACTCGGTTCGATCGCTGCGATCCATGCGGTGCTCACCGTGCGCACTGCGCAAGGCTCGATCGCCTGGGCATTGTCGCTGATCTTCATTCCCTACCTCACGCTTATTCCGTATCTGGTCTTTGGTCGCAGCACCTTCGATGGCTACATCAAGGCGCGGCGCCAGGCCAACGAGCAGATGCGTCTGGCCATTTCAGAGTTGAACTGGCGCCCGTGGGTGGAGGAAGCCCTCGCCGCTCGCGCTTCGAGTGCCTATGCCTCATTGCGCGCGATGCCGAAACTGGGGCGCATGCCGTGCCTGGCGAACAACGAGGTGCAACTGCTGGTGAACGGCACCGCGACCTTCGATGCGATTTTCCAGGCGATCGCGCAAGCGAAAGAAGCCGTGCTGATCCAGTTCTTCATCATTCACGACGATCGGCTCGGCCAGCGCTTGCGTGATTTGCTTTTGCAGAAAGCCGCCGAAGGCGTATCAATTCATTTGCTCTACGACCGCATCGGCAGCCATGCCCTGTCCCATCATTACGTGCAGGCGCTGCGTGATGCCGGCGTCGAGGTCAAAGCCTTTGCCACGCGCAGCGGCTGGCTCAACCGCTTTCAGGTCAACTTCCGCAACCACCGCAAAATCGTTGTGGTCGATGGCGTAGTCGGCTTTGTCGGCGGGCATAACGTCGGCGATGAATACATGGGTGAGAAGCCACCACTGGCGCCGTGGCGTGACACCCACGTCAAAGTCCGCGGGCCGGTGGTGGCCTGCATGCAGGAATCGTTCGCCGAAGATTGGTTCTGGGCTGCTCGTACTCTGCCGCCGTTGATCCTTCCGGATGCGTATCCGGAGGACGGCGTGCTTTGCCAATTGCTCGCCAGCGGCCCGGCGGATGCCTACGAAACCTGCTCGCTGTTTTTCGTCGAAGCCATTCACGCAGCAACGCAACGCGTATGGATCACCAGCCCTTACTTTGTCCCGGACGAAGCGGTATTTGCCGCGCTAAGGCTGGCAGTGTTGCGCGGTGTCGATGTGCGCCTGCTGTTGCCGTCGCGGCCTGATCATCGCATCGTCTATGCCGCGTCCAGCCTGTATGCCTTCGAGGCGGTGCGTGCCGGCGTGCGGGTGTTCCGCTATCGTCCGGGTTTTCTGCATCAGAAAGTCGTGCTGATCGACAGCGAAATCAGCGCCATCGGCAGCGCCAATCTGGACAATCGCTCGTTCCGCCTGAATTTCGAAGTGATGTTGCTGACCGTCGACAGCGAGTTCGCCGCCGCCGTGGAACACATGCTCAATGACGATTTCGCCCTGGCCGATGAAGTGGCCAAAGAAGAAAGCCGGGAGATCCACCGCCTGCAACAGGTCGGCATGCGGATCGCCCGGCTGATTTCACCGATACTCTGAGCGCCCCGTTTCAGGGGTGGTAGATGTCGTCGCGGGTCCAGGGCAGTTCGTGGCTGCCATCCGGATGCGCTTTCACGGCGAGGATCTGATGCAGATTGATCCAGCCACGCGCAAAGGCATACGCGCAACCGGCCAGATACAGACGCCAGATACGCAGTGCTTGCTCAGGCACCAGTTTCGCCGCCGTTTCGAGATTGTCTTCCAATCGTTCGCTCCAATGATCGAGCGTGCGCGCGTAGTGCAGGCGCAAGCTTTCGACATCGACGATTTCCAACCCGGCTTCACTGATCTCGGCTGAGATCATCGCCAGATGCGGCAGCTCGCCGTTGGGGAACACGTATTTTTCGATAAAGTCGCCAGCGCCGCGTCCAACCGGGCGGCCATCGGTGTGCTTGGCGGTGATGCCGTGGTTCATCACCAGGCCGCCCTCCTTCACCGCGCCAAACAGCGTTGCGCAATACTCGGCGAGATTGGCATGACCAACGTGTTCGAACATGCCGACGCTGACAACCTTGTCGAAGCGGCCGTCCTGCGGCAGATCGCGATAGTCGAGCAATTGCAGTTCGACCTGATCTTCCAGACCTTCGGCCTTGACCCGCTCCTGCGCCAGCGCCAACTGCTCCTTGCTCAAAGTAATACCGAACACCTTTACGCCAAACTCTCGCGCCGCATACCGCGCCAGACCGCCCCAACCGCAGCCGACATCCAGCAAATACTCGCCCGGCTGCAAGCGCAGCTTGCGGCAAAGATGGCGGAATTTCGCTTGCTGCGCCTGTTCGAGGGTTTCGCTACCGGTTTCGAAATAGGCACAGGAATACGCCATGTCGCTATCCAGCCAGAGCTGGTAGAACGCATTCGACAGGTCGTAGTGATAGGAAATGGCTTTGGCGTCGGTGTCTTTGTCGTGATGCGCACGCACCGGCTGACTCTCTTCGTCTTCGTCGAGCAGCGCATTGCTCAATTCATCGCAAACCCGGATGACCTCGCTGATCGAGCCCTCCAGTTCCAGCTTGCCTTCGACGAACGCCGCACCCAGCGCATCCAGGCTTGGGTGGGTGAATTGAGTAACCATCTGCGGGTCCTTGACCACGATGGTTACGCTGGGCGTCGGGCCCAGATTGAACTCGTGGCCGTCCCAGAGTCGCAGGCGAAGCGGTAGCTGCAGATTCTGTAAGGCCGGTGGAAGTTGCGCGAGCATGGAAAATCCCCCCTTGTTTCAGACGTCTGATCTGAGGGTAGACCAACCTGGAAAAATAGCAGGCTATCGATTCGATCGGCCTTGTCTATCGTGATCGGCACTTCGGCTGAACGCCACAGACGACGCGCCTTACGATAGATGACTGTCTGCGCACTTGGCGGTTCGATGAATTTTCTTTCATTTATCCCGAGGGTCGAGCCTGGGCAATGGCTCCTGAAAGCGCAGCAAACGTCCGGCGTTGCCCAACACCAACAGGGTGCTCAGGTTATGCAGCAGAGCCGCGATCATCGCCCCGGCCGCACCAAGCCAGCCGAACGCCGCGAAGACCACGATAGCCAGCGTCCAGCCGAGGCCGATAATCACGTTGACCTGCAAAGTACGCCGGCACTGACGACTCAAGCGCACGCAAGTACCGAGGCGACGCAAGTCGCTGCCGATCAACACGATGTCCGCCGACGCCAAGGCAATGTCGGCCCCGCCAGCGCCCATCGCCACGCCGACCACGCCGGCCTTGAGCGCGAGCGAATCGTTGATGCCGTCGCCTACCACCATCGGACGAAAGCCGTGATCGATTTCCTTGAGCACGCGATTGAGTTTGTCCTCCGGGAGCGCTTGCGCCTGCACTTCGTTCAGCCCGACTTCCTGCGCCAGGGTTAGGGCAACGCTCTGACGATCACCGGTCAACAGGAGTTGGCGTCCCAGCCCCAATTCGCGTAACTCGTTCAAGGCAAAGCCCGCTTCCGGTTTGATGCTGTCGGCGAGCAAAAGCCAGGCGAGAAATTCACCGTTCAAAGCCAGGCCGGCGATCGGGCCATCGTGTTCAGGAACAAGGGTGGTTGTGATACCCAGTTGCGTGAACAACTCTGGACGACCGAGCGCGGCCTCGCCCTTTTCTGTCGTCGCCACTACGCCCAAGCCTTGGCGCTCATGGATGTTGGTCAGAGGCCAATAGGCCTCCTGATCGGCCATCCCGGCGAGTGCCCGGCTCACCGGATGACTGCTCGCCGCGCCAAGACTGGCGGCCAGTGTCTGCACTTCGGCGGTGTCCGCATTCAGGCTGTCGATCGACTGCAAACGCAAGGTGCCGTACGTCAGCGTGCCGGTCTTGTCGACCACCAGCGAGGTCAGATCGGCGAGTTCTTCGAGGAACGCCGAGCTGCGAATCAGAATCCCGTGACGCGCGGCGACGGCGACACCGGCAATCGCCGTGGCCGGCGCCGACAGCACCAGCGCACATGGACACGCCGCCACCAACACCGCGAGCATCGCTTGCGCATCATGGGTGACGAACCAGGTCACCGCCGCCAGCAACAAGACCAGCACCATGTAACTGCCGGCATAGCGTTCGAGCAATCGCGTGATCGGCGGTTTCGAGCGCTCGGCGTTTTGCATCAGGGCGATGACTTTACCCAAGGTGGATTCGTCGCCGATGCGGGTGACTTCGACGCGCAGCAATCCATCGAGGTTGATCGCGCCGCCGAACACCAGCATGCCGACGCCCGCTTCCACCGGAACCGACTCACCGGTAATCGACGCGGTATCAAGGCTCGCCTGCCCCGATAAGACCCGACCGTCCGCCGGCACCCGATCACCGGCCCGCACCTCGACAACATCGCCAGCGCTGAGCGCGCCGTTGTCCACTTCGATGATCGAACCGTCCGCTTGCAGCTTGCGCGCATGGCTGCGGGTCAGCCGGCCAAGCGCATTGATCGCTTCCTGGGAACCGATGACGCTACGCTCTTCCAGCACATGGCCAAAGATCATGATGATCGGCAACAACGCCGCAGTGAGCAGATCACCGGTCGCCCAGGCACCGAGCATGGCCAGCGCGATCAACTGATCGGTGATGCCGTGCAGGCTTGGGTAACGCAGGCTGTACCACGCCGAACGCATCACCGGAACCGCTACCAGCAACGAGGCGAAACCGAGCAGCAACTGGCTGACACCGGTTTGCTCCGGGAGCATCCAGCGCCAGACCAGCCCCAGACCCAGCAGCCCGAGCGCAAGCATCGCCAGGGTCAATTGGCGCGCGGCGCGACGTTGTTCGGCGGAGGACAACAGGCTTGGAGCAGCGGTGGTCGCCGTCATTGACTGGCTCCTTGAATGATCAACCGGGAATCGTCTTTCGGGTTGACGGTGGTGACCGACCCGGCCTGACCGAGGATCTTCGGTATGCGCTCGCGATACAGACGCAGGAGCATTTGCGGGTCGGCAGACGTGGCCAGACTCGAGACGGTTGCGGTATCGGTCGAGGCTTTTGCAAGACGCTCGCCTGCCTGCGCGTGACCCACCTGGAGCGTGCGGTCTGCCTGTTCGTTGGCGGACTGGGTAAGTTTCTCGGCATCGGTGCGCGCGTTAGCCACTGCTTTGTCAGCCTGCTGACTGGCGGTCAGCACCGCATTGAAGGCACTGACCGCTGGCTCCGGCAGACTTGATTGCACATCGACCCGCGATACCTCGATACCGATGCCCTGCCCGCTCGCCTTCAGTTCAGCGAGACGCGCGTTGATGCCTTGCACCAGATCACCGCGCAATCGTTCACGACGCTCGGCCGCCTGATTGTCGGCGCCGATCAGTTCCGGGCGAGCGACCAGAATGGTGTCGAGATCTCGCGCGGCGGTCAGGGCCACGGCGCTGCGCGTCACCAGCCGATCGAGTGCTGGCAGCACATGCTCGCCTTGCAACACAAATTCGTAGGGATCGGAGACTTGGTAAAACACCCGCACGTCCAGTTGCACTACGCCGGCGTCACCGGTCAATAAATAACCAGATCCGGCGAGTGCATCGCTCAATGGCGTGGCGAAGGATGCCACCCGGTCTGCCTTCAGCGCTTCGTCACTGCGTAACAGATTTTCCACTCGGCGCTCGATCACCCGATCCGCCGCTGGCAGCAGAATCACCTGTTCAAAAGGTTGCGGCCATGCCCATAACAGTCCGGCATTCTGAACGCGATCCAGCGCACCGAAGTGCAGTACTACTGCGCGGTTTTGCGGATCAATCTGCCGGACATTGGAGAATGCCCATGCCAGCGCCGCCAGCACCGTGATCGCATACAGCGCGATAAAAGCCAGACGTCCCGCCTGAATCCACGGACTGTTCAATGCATGTGTTCCACGTGGAACTTCTTCGCTCATGGCTGCGATCCGACTTTGTTGTCGAGCGTCGGTGGGCCGTCGACCAATACACGGAACGGCGCAGCATCGGTGCGCAGAATCAGTTTGGTTTCCGGCGTGACGATGGTGCCGAGCGTATCGAGGGAGCGCAGCAGGTTATATAGCTGCGGCGAGCTGGCGTAGGCGCGACCATAAATCTGCGCAGCCTCGACTCGCGATTGCGCTTCAATTTCAGCGGCTTTCACCGTCGCATCAGCCTGGACGATTCGCGCATCGCGCTCGGCGGCGGAACGGATTTGCGCCGCTTCGCGTTTGCCAACAGCCGTGCGTTCGGTAGCAATGGTTTCACGCTCGGCACGCATGCGGTCGACCGTGGCGCTGAGCGTGACCGATGGCAAAGTCAAACGCTCGACACCCACCTGCACAACGCGCACGCCATATGTAGCGAGCAACTGTTGCTCGATCTGCTGACGCAACTGCGTTTCAAAATCGCCGATGCGCACTTGTTTGGCATCAGTGTTGACCAGATTGGCCAGATCGAAACTGCTGGCCGTGGTCTCCAGCGCTGAGCCGACAAAAGTGCGAATCTGCCGCGCCGCTTCGTCCGGCTGATTCTGCACGGCACGCATGAAACGCTGCACGTGTTCAGGATCACCCTGCACCTGCCACGCCACGTAGGCCTGAACGATGATGCGCAAACCGTCCTTGGTGCCGACGTCCTGCAAACCACTTGAGGTGGTACGTAGACGCAAGTCCACCGGAATCGCCGCTTCGAACGGCGCAGGCCAGCGCCAGCTCAAACCGGGATCAAGCAATACCCGCGAAGGATTACCGAAACGGGTGATGACCGTGGCTTCACCGGAGCGCACTTGCACCAGACTCGCGGCGGCGATGGCAAACGCCACCAGCAACGCAGCCCAGCCCATACGCCGCCACGGAAATGGTCCGACTTCTGGCACCTCGCCGTGATGGTGGTGATGACCATGATGATGGTGATGCCCGCCGTTGCCGTGGTCGTGGCCGCTGTGGTCGTGAATGTCATGAACAGGCGACTGGCTCAATGGGTGGCTCCTGGTTGAGCGGTGGTGCGGGCGGGCGACGGATCAGTCGGCAGTGTGAAAGTACGCAGATCGATGGTTGGCGCATTTGCGCTGCCGCCGAGTCGATGATCGAGTATCAGCAACTTGGCTTTACTCATGCCCTGACTGAGCTGGCTGAGATATTGCTCCAGCACGAAAGCCTGGCCAGCACTGACGAAGGCTTTCTGTTCGGCGCTGAATTTCAGGTCGGCGGTTTGCGCAGCGGCGTTGATCTCCCGCGCGTTTGCCATTGCCTGATCCCGCGCCGTACTCGCCTGCAACTGCGCCTCGTTAGTGGCCTGCGCAGCCGCGCCGCGTTCGCGAGCGATCAACGCCTGCGCGCCGATCTGCGCCGCTTGCACACTGTGGTAGGCATTCGCCGCGCCGGCCGGTGGATGAATCGCTTCGACGACTGTGGCGAGGATTTCCACACCACTGTTCAATCTGTTCAGATCACTTTGTACTGCGCGACCGATTTCCTCGGCCAGCCCTGCCCTGTCGTCGCCGAGCAGACCGTCGAGGGTGCGCGAGGCAAAATCATGAACCAGGATGCGGCTGGCGGTGCTGCGAATCAGCGTCGGTACATCGGCACTGTTGTAGGTCGCAGCAAGTGCCGCTTCGTCGTTCAAACCGATGCGATAAACGAAGCGCACGTCCATGTTGACGATTTGCAGGCCCTGTTGCGCGCCGCGGCTGCTGGCGATGACCTGGGATTTGTCGTTGACGTGGCTGGCGTCCCACAAACGGTTGGCGGTCAGCGGCGCCGGGCCTTCAGCGGAGTCGGACTGCACGGCGATTGGCTTGTCGCCGACGCTGGTTGCCAGTTCATGGACCATGCCGTTTTCAACGGAGATCACACGTCCCAATGGCCAAGGCAAGCCGCTATGCAGACCCGGGCCGAAAACCTGTACCGGTTTACCGAAGCGCTCGTAGATGCCGCGACCTTGCAGGGGAATTTCATGTACCCCTGTCAGCAGCCAACCGCTAAGGGCGACCACTGCCAACACCGGCAACAACGCCCGGCGCATGTAACTGAAGGCCCAGATCTGGCGCAGATCGATGCCGAACCGATTGTGCATTTCATGCTGCAGCGCCAGCCACGGCTGCGGCGGCCAGCGCAGCATATCGGCGATAAAGCTGCGCGCGAGCAGGGTCGGTTCCAGTTGTTCACGCCGCGGGCTGAAGACAGACAGTAACGCGCGCAACAGCAGTTCGCCGGCAACCAACATTGGCAGGACTGCGCTGAGCACCGCCACGCGTACCGGCCAGACTGCGCTTTCGCTGGCAAACAACAGACACACCGCACCGATCAACAGGGTGATGACCACCACCCGGGTCAGTTGCGCCAGCGCAGCCGCTTCCGGCCATTGCGCCGGCGGTTCCTGCGCCATTTGCCGCTCCAGCACCAGCAGGGCAAACGCCAGCAACAACGCCAATGCCGCACCGATGCTCGCCGACAGCCCCAAGGCCGCCGCAGGCAACGTGAGATTCCACACCTGCTCACTACCAAGCAGAACCAGCAACGCCCAGCCGCCGAGCCACAACGTCGGCGCACCGATTTGTCCAAGCAGATGGCGGCTCTGCTGACTCAATCGCTCCAGCAGCCTTTCGTACCAGCCTTCGGCTGCAGCGCCCTCCTCCACGACGGTCGATTGCGAAGCGGGCGGATGCATCACCCGCGCGCGCCATCGCGTCACCCACCACGCCGATTGCAGACCGGCGACCAGCACCAGCAACGCCGCGCTCTGATTGACCAACAACGGCAACCACAGGGACTGCGGCGCAAACAGGCCGACGAAAAACGCCAGCACCCAGCCCGACCCCGCCACTGCGCCGAGTCCATACGCCAACGGACGCAATTTGCGTGACTGCACGGCTGCCTGCTGAAAGCGCGGCAGCCCGGTGACTGGCGTGGCGTCCAACTCAAGATCGACTTGCATAACACCCCGAAAATATAGGCTCTGCGTTCATAGCGTTACGATATAACGCACGCTGTGAAATATTCGTACACAATTACGCTTATTCAAGGATGCCTAAGCTGTCGCTTGCCTGAAGCCTTGACCGAAATATTCGACAAAGCTCATATTACGCACATAATTTTTATCGCGACTAATCTTGGCTATCCCCATCGAGCAATCTGGAGCAAGCGCATGAGCAACTATGACGTAGTGATTCTGGGCGGTGGCCCCGGCGGTTATAACGCAGCGATCCGCGCGGGCCAGCTCGGGCTCAAGACCGCTTGCGTCGAGGGACGTGCAACCCTCGGCGGCACCTGCCTGAACGTCGGTTGCATGCCGTCCAAAGCCTTGTTGCACGCCTCAGAGCTGTACGCCGCTGCGGTGGGCACGGAGTTCGCCAATCTCGGCATCGAGGTCAAACCGACGCTGAACCTTGCGCAGATGATGAAGCAGAAGGACGAAAGCGTCGCCGGCCTGACCAAGGGCATCGAGTTTCTGTTTCGCAAGAACAAAGTCGACTGGATCAAGGGTTGGGGCCATATCGACGGCCCGGGCAAAGTGACGGTGACCGACGCCCAAGGCAACAAGAGCGAACTCAGCGCCAAGGACATCATTATTGCCACCGGCTCCGAACCCACTCCCCTGCCCGGCGTCGAGATCGACAACCAGCGCATCCTCGACTCCACCGGCGCACTGTCGTTGAGTGAAGTACCCAAACATCTGGTGGTCATTGGTGCCGGGGTGATCGGCCTGGAGCTGGGTTCGGTATGGCGCCGACTCGGCGCGCAGGTCACCGTGGTCGAATACCTTGATCGCATCTGCCCCGGCGTCGATGGCGAGGCCGGCAAGACCTTGCAGCGCGCGCTGAGCAAGCAAGGCATCGCCTTCAAATTGAGTTCCAAAGTCACTAGCGCCACCAGTTCCGCTACAGGAGTGCAGCTGAGCGTCGAGCCTGCCGCTGGTGGTACGGCTGAGCTGATCGAAGGCGACTATGTGCTGGTGGCCATCGGCCGCCGGCCGTACACCCAGGGCCTGGGGCTGGAGAACGTCGGCCTGAGTACCGACAAACGCGGCATGCTCGCCAACAAGCAACATCGCACCGAAGCGGCTGGGGTCTGGGTCATCGGCGACGTCACGTCCGGCCCGATGCTCGCGCACAAGGCTGAAGACGAAGCCATGGCCTGCGTCGAGCAGATCCACGGCAAGGCCGGCGAAGTCAATTACGCGCTGATCCCCAACGTCATCTACACCCAGCCGGAGCTGGCTAGCGTCGGCCAGACCGAAGAACAGCTCAAGGCCGAGGGCCGTGCCTACAAGGTCGGCAAGTTTCCCTTCACTGCCAACAGCCGGGCGAAGATCAATCACGAGACAGAAGGCTTCGCCAAAGTCCTCGCCGACGAGCGCACGGACGAAGTGCTCGGCGTGCACCTGGTCGGGCCGAGCGTGAGCGAGATGATCGGCGAGTTCTGTGTGGCGATGGAGTTCAGCGCCTCGGCCGAGGACATTGCCCTTACCTGCCATCCGCACCCGACGCGTTCGGAAGCGTTGCGTCAGGCAGCGATGAATGTCGAGGGGATGGCGACGCAGATGTAGGTTCCAAACCTTGCCGCCGTCTTCGCGAGCAGGCTCGCTTCCACTTTGGAATGCGTTCCCCCGTGGGAGAGAGGCTGCTCGCGAATGGCGCCACCCGGTCTACAGCGGCAGATGGCCTAACGGCAACGCCCCCGGCGCTTTCACCGTGTGAATGGCAAAGTTGCTGCGAATATCGCTCACCCCCGGCAGTTTCAGCAGGTGCGCGCTGACAAAGCGGTCATAAGCGCGCAAGTCAGGCACCACTACCTGCAACAAAAAGTCCGATTCGCCGGACACCAGAAATGCTGAGACCACTTCAGGCAACGCAGTGACGGCCGCATAAAAAGCCTCGGCGCGTTCTTCGTTGTGCCGCTCGACCTTGACCCCGACAAACACCGTCAGCCCCAGCCCGACTTCATCGCGATCCAGATTAGCCTGGTAGCCTCGGATCACCCCCGCCTCTTCCAGCATGCGCACCCGGCGCAGACACGGCGAAGCCGACAGGCCGATTTCTTCCGCGAGCTCGACATTGCTCAAGCGTCCGTTGCGTTGCAGCGCGGCGAGAATCTTGCGGTCATAGGCGTCGAGTTTCATCTTTGGCAGATCCCGATAGTCTGACGGTTGAAAACCAGCAGGTTATGCCAAAGCTGCGAACAATTGAAGCCGACTACGCAAGCACCTGCCCTGCCCTCTCGCTCTAGACTGGCCCGAGCAAATCAACAACGAAAGGGGGTGTGATGTGGCAAGTCTGTGGCTGTTTATCCTGACCCTGGCTGTGGTTCTGCTACTGCCGGGACCGGACATGATCCTGCTGTTGCAAACCGGTGCGTGGCAAGGTCGAGCTGCGGCGCTGGCCACCGCGCTGGGCCTGGCCATCGCCCGCGCCTGCCACGTGGCATTGGCGGCATTGGGGCTGGCGGCGCTGTTCAAAACGGCGCCGTGGACGTTTGACGTGGTGCGCATCGCTGGCGCGGCCTATCTGATGTGGATCGGCATCCAGTGTTTTCGCAGCTCGCTGGTGCCGAGCCTGCAAGCCCAAGAGCAGGTACCTGCCCACGGCCAGTGGCGCGGTGCGATCCGTCGCGGTTTGCTGACCAACCTGCTCAATCCCAAGGCGTTGCTGTTCTGCTCGGTGCTGTTGCCACAGTTTATCGTCAGCGGCGGCGCGCCGGTGCTGACACAGTTCGCCGTGCTCGGCCTGGTGCTGGTCAGCGTCGGCCTGCTGTTCGACAGTGTTGTCGCCATGACCGGCGCGGCCCTAGGCCGTTGGCTGCAACACAATCCGACCGCCCAGCGCATTCAGCAATGGCTGTTCGGCAGCCTGTTGATTGGCTTCGCCGTACGCCTGGGCTTTATTCAACAGGCCTAGCCTTTGCGCACCTTGCGCTGACGACGGGTAATCAGCATTAGCGCAGCAACAGCGACCAGCAGCACCGCGCCGATCTGCACCGGCCACTTGTACGGCCGCAGCGTCCCACGCACGGCATCGGTCACCTGGGTGACGTAGCGCTTGTCGGCATTCTCAAAATCCGGGTACGGGCATTGATTGCCGAAGTCTTGCGCCCACGGCACATAAGGGCCTTCCTTGACGTAGCGCTGATACAGCGCACTCTGGTCTTCAAGGCTGCTGTTCCAGCCGGCGGCATTGCACAACACCGCAGCAAACGCCTGACTGGTGTGCGGCAAGTTATCGGCGGCGCGACTGGCCAGTGCCGTGGCGACAAAACGATAGTGATAACGCTGATCCGGTTGCGCGGCGCTGGCCTGCTGGCGCTGCACTTCCACCGTGGAAATCAGCGGGCCGACATCCAGCTTCGTGCTCTCCAGCGTGTAATTGCCGCCGAAGGTGGCGTAATCAGGGGCCATCTCATAACCGAGGATGTCCATGCCCCACTCCCGGGCCGTCCATGCGGCGTTGTACAACGCACTGGCGCGTTTGCTCGGCCACCACGCCGACTCGGCCTTGAGCCGTTGCTCGCCATAGAGCCGGGCCTTGTGCCGCAGATCGTCACTGGCGAAATAACCGACCGCTTCCTCGTAACGGCCCTCACGCAGCAAGCGCCGACCGAGCAGATTGCGCAGATTGGCGGCCACCGACAACGGCACATAGTTATCGCGCTCCTGCTGCGTCAATGGCGGCGGCGCCGGCACGTTCTCATCGACGTACCGCTTGAGCTCATCGACCGTCAGCACCCGCTCGGCAACGGTGGCGGCATCGAACCAGTAAAGGCTGTTGCTGCGATACAGCTGCACGAACGCTTGCAGGTATTCGCCGCGTTGCAGCGCCAGGATCGCGCTTTCGCCCTCCACCCGGCATTTTGGCTGTACCGTTTCAAACGCCCAGTCCGGTGTGCGGCGATAACCCCAGTCTTCATTCTGCGGAAAGGCCTGGGCGGCTTTGGCGTAAGCGGCGGCAGCGGCAGTCGTGTCGCCGTCACGCACTGCCAGTTTTGCCCGCAGCCACCAGGCCAGTCCGCCGTCCCCGGCGTTTACCAGAAAGGCCTTGGCAGACGCGTAGTCGCCCTGTTGATAACTCATCGCCGCCAGTCGATCGGCATTGTCGAGGCTGCCACGGGTGCTGTTTTTCAGGAGTGTGACGAGTTTCTTTTCATTCGGCGGCTGCTCACCAAATGACCAGCCCTGACGGCTGACCAGCGATGCCGTGACCAGTTGCTGCACTGCTGGCTGCTGCAGCAGTTTGGCCAACTGAGATTCCGGCAACTCGGCCAGTTCGTTCATCAGTTGCTTGAGCGAGGTGTAACCGACGGCCGAACCGTGCAGGTTCTGTGCTTCGTACAGTTCGATGGCGCCGCTCCAGTCGCCCGCGCTGCGCAACACCCGCGCCTCTTCACCAAGGCTGGCAACGCCCAGTTCCAGCGGATCGCTGAAGCCGTCGATGCTCAGTTGCCGAGCCTGGCGGAAGGCATCGCGCGCTTCTTCCAGCGCTTCGATGCGATCGTGCGCCTCGTTGCTCATGGCGAAGGCGATGCGCCCGAGGGAATACGCTGCCCAGGTGCTGCGCAACGGACGCTGGTCTGCCGGCAGCGCCAGCACCTTGTTGAAATACTCCGTGGCCAATTGATGGTCGCCGGTGGCAAAGGCCACCGCGCCGGCGACGTACAAGCGGATTTCCACCGGCAGACTGGCGCCCTGTTCCTCGGCCTGACGTGCATCGCTGAGCCCGCGCAGGCGCTTGACCACCGCGTATTGCTCGGCGCTCAGGCCCACCTGCTCAGCCTGTTCGCGCGCCAGCTCAGCCGCGTTGTCTTCGGCATAGTCGTTGGGGTTATGGGTCGCCGCTGTGACATTTTTCAGCCCGGCGATGGTTTTACCCAGGCGACTGATTTCGAAGCTGAAACTGCCTTCGGGCAGATCGGCGAGGGTCTGCGCGCGGTTGTCGAGCAGGCGCATCGGGAAGTCCGGGCCGCAGGCCAGCGCCGAACCCAGCGGCAGACTGAGGCTCAGGCAAAGCAGATGGCGGGGCCAGTTACGGGTCAACATGCGAACCTCCTTGATCAATATGTGCACAACGCGCCCAACCGACAGCGCGCTGTCCGCCCGCCGGCAAGCGACCGTCACGCAGGCGGGTGAAGGTAAGCAGATTGGCACTTTGTTGCAACGAGTAACCGGCGAGCGCATCGGCACCTGCACAATCCTGCGCCTTTAGCGTGATTTGTGCGGGCCACGGGCTGTCGAGATTGCCGCGGTTATCGAGCTGGATGTCATAGAGACCGCCCTGCTCTTTGAATGACAGGCGCAACTGACCGTTCAGCACATCGCCGCGAGCCACCGCGCGTAAAGTAGTCAGGCTCCAGGCGCGACGATCGTTGGCCAGCGGCAGGCGAAACCAGATCAAACCGGCCAGATGCTCAGGCGGTTCCTCGCGCAAGGTCTTGGCCAATTGGCTGAGTTGCTGCGGATCGGCGAGCAACTCCCGACGCTGGCCGCCGCGCTCCAATTGAACTTCGCTTTCCACTAGCGGCGCGCCACCGTCATCGCTCAACAGTGCAACGCCGTAGGCCGGCAGCGCCAGATAGAAGGGTTTGTCGCTGATACGTGCCCAGGCCTTGGCCCACTTCAACGCCTGCTTGGCGTCGAAAAGACCTAGTCGCGGATCGCTCACGGCGTGGACTTGCAGCACGCTGCTGTCGACGCTTTGCAGCAGCGCCGGCAAGTGCGCGCTGTCGAGCCAGGCCGGCAGCGCGGTGATACTCAAAGGCAACGATGGCGGCAAGGCCGCACGCAAATGTTTGAGGAATTCAGCGTACGCCGGCAGCCGCGCGTTGGCGGCATCGTGGTCGATTTCGATACCGTTCAGCGTAAGGCCTTGCGCTTGCCAATCGGCAATGATCTGCAGAATCTGCGCGGTGACCTGCTGCTGGTCCAGTGACTGCAGCTGACCATCGAGGCGAATCACTGCGATCGGAGGGCGACCATCGGCTTTCAACAACGCTGGATCAACCCGCGCCCGGCTCCAGCGCTCGCCAGGAAAGGCCTGCAATGCCAGCACGCGCAGCGTCGAGAAATCGTCGTGGCTGTTACGCAGTGCCGGTTCATGGGCAGGTGTCCATTGGCGCTGCCAGACGTAGAGTTGCTGGTCGAGGGCCGGCGCGACGTCTTGCTCGCAACCTGCCAGCAAGACGCTAAAGATCAGACCCGCAATAAACCGCATACCTTGAAAATCCCTGAAACCACAGGGCTGCAAGGTTACACAAAACATGGCGTGAGCGAGTCGATCAGACTGCGGCTTCAGAAGACGCAGTTGGTGTGCTGGACGTACCAAGACGTTGCACCAGCGCGGCACCGCGGTTGCGCATAGGCATTTCGATGAAGCGGTAATTCAATTCGCTGAGCAGGGCAATCAGACCGAACGCCCACAGCAAGGTGACCACTGGATGACCTGCCGGACTCGGCAGGCCCGCTTCCTGCAAACGGAAAGTAACTTCTCGTACCAGGAAATACACGGGAATATGAATCAGGTAGATGCCGTACGACCGACTGCCCACCCATCCCATCAATTGCTGCAAGCGCCCGGCCGATAACAGGTAATCCTGATTGTAAGAGGCGATCCACACCAGCAAGGCACTCAATAAAGCGATGGCGCCAACGCGAAAGTGAGTCGCGGAAAATCCATCGGTGGCCAGGTAACTCATCAGCGTTGCGACGACAATCAGCGCTGAGATTCCGGCCCCGTTGCGACTCAGAAACAGCGGCTGCCAACGCTGGTAACTCGGTTGAGCACTCCACATTGCCAACAGTACGCCAAGGGCCAGCGCGTCGGTTCGAACGACCATCAGCAGCGGCGTTCGCACCGCCAGCAGTTGCACTGCGACCAGCGCCAGCAGCACCCAGACCAAATGTCTGCGGCATAGCAGAATCAGCAACGGAAACAACAGGTAGAACTGTTCCTCCAGGGCCAGACTCCAGTAGACGAAACTGCTGCCATATTCGTAGCGGAAGAACGCATCGGCAAAGCGGAAATTGGCGTACTGCAACACTCCTGCGAGCGTCGCCTGCAGATTGGCCTGCAGCGTGCCGAACGCCCCGGAGCGATTGAAGAACATGCACATCAGCAGCACCAGGGCCAGCCACAGCCAGGCCGAAGGCAGCAGGCGAAAAGCGCGGCGCAGCCAGAAATTGCGCGTTTGCTCCCAGTATTGCTGACGGCTGCTGCAATCACGCAGCGCAGGAATCAGACTGCGCGCAATCACGAAGCCGGAAATGGCGAAAAACAGGTCAACGCCCCACCAGGGTTGTGCCCAGGCATGAATGGCTTCAAGCAAAGGCACCGGATCGCGGAACAGATTGCCTGCCAAGTGATGAAACAGCACCCCCAGCACGGCAATGGCGCGCAGCACCTCAATGTCCATGATGCGTTTACTGCTCATCCGGCGTCTCCCGCATCCAGCGGTTTACGGGCGATGATCACCTGGCTTTTGGGCATGAACTGGTCCAGCACCTGTTTGATCGCAAGTCCGTCGGGCCGGTCGAGCATCTCTTCCCAGGTCCTCGCCCATCCACCCATCAGATGAGGAAAAGGCGCGTGAATGCGATCACGCACCGCACCACCCGGATCCTTGCCGGCCGCTTTTTCGCTGGCCCAGAAAAAGATCATCCCCATCACCCAGAAAAACCCCGTCGCCTGCCGATGCTCAATGATCAGTCCGGCGTCTTCGACCAGTGCGGCGAAGCGCTCTGGAGTGAAGATCTGCACGTGGTTGGGCGACTGGTAATAACTCTGCGGAGCGATGCCTTTTTGCAGATGTTCGCCCACTGGAGCCGGCACACTGAGCAGGTACAACGCACCGGGGCGCCCCATACGCGCCAGTTCGGCCATGAACGCTTCGGGTTCGTCGACGTGCTCCAGCACCTCCATGCACACGACACGGCTGGCGCAGCCGTCGGCCAACGGTAACGGTAAGGTGTTGCTGACCAGTCCCAGATTCGGCCGGGTGCTGCGGTCTTCGACCTGCCGTGCCAGCTCGCGCACTTTGTCGTGTTCACTGTCGGTGAAAATCACCGATGCGCCCTGGCGTACGGCAAACAATGTTGCGGCGCCCTCGCCGCAACCGACGTCGAGCAAGGTGTCGTCAGGCGTAATGGCAAAGCCCTTGAGCAATTCGCCGCTGTCATTGAGAAACCAGCCGTCCAGCACGGCATCACGCAAACCGACATCACGGGGCGACCAGACAAATAAAGGCTCGGGTTCAGCGTCTGGCGTCGGCTCAATCACCGGTTCCGCTATCGGTTCAGCCGCTGGCGGCGGTTGCGAAGATTGCGCTTGGGCAAACAATCGATGAAGCAATCTGCGAATCATGCGCCGATAACCTCCGTCGCCATTTCGGCGCGGGCTTGCAGCAGGCTCGCCAGAAACGCCCGTAATCGCTGCTCGGCCACCGCTTGACTGCAAAACGCCTCGAGACTCACGACAGCCTGTGCCGACATGGTGGCGTAACGCTGGAGATCGTTTTTCGCGACGTCGTAACTGGCAGTGTAAGCGGCACAGATCGAAGCCCAGCTCGTTGCGTAGCGCAAGGTTCGATAGGCCGAACGCGGGTCGTGAGGCCAGGCCGTGAATTGCTCGGTTGCCTCGATCAGAAAAGCGTTATCGGCATTCATATAGTCGATCATTGCCGTGGTGCACGGTGCCACCGCCGGCTTGCCGCACGACATGAATTCCATCAGCGGCAGGCACTGGCCTTCGCCGTAGGAAGTGTTGACGACGTAACGGGTCGCCTGCACCAGACGTTCGTAATCCGCGTCTGCCAGATAGCCGTAGATAAGCACGATGCGGCAGCGATAAGGCTGATTCTTGTAAAGGTGATGGAGGATGTCGGTGAGGGCTTCTTCAGCATCGTGATGGGTGAGTTTCAGCACCAGGGCTGCATCAGCGTTTTCACGCATAGCGGCACAGAAGGCACTGATCATGTCCTCCCAGTTCTTGCGCCCGTCCCGGGGGTTGAACACCGAGGTGTACACCACACCTTCAAGCACCAGCTCTTGCTCAATGACCGGCGCGAGGAAATCGATTCCACGCCCACGGCGCAACGGCACAGGAGCGAAAGCATCCAAGGCGATCTCGCGACTGTCGACTACCAGGCCTTTGATTTTCAGCCGTACTGAATCGACGGCTGGCTGTCCCTGCAATTGAACGCCGCGCGCTGCGAACCGATCCCAGACCGGCGCTGGGACGGCGACTATCGGGTACTCGACAGACATTGCTTTGCGCACGGCATCGACCGTGTAACTGGAGTGCGTGATCGCAGCACCGCAGGCGGCAAGTACTGTGCGCCAGTCGTTCAGCGGATCGCCAGCGAATGGCTCATCGGGAATCGTGCTGAACTCCCAGGCAAAGACCGGCAGGGTCGGACACGCCAGATGCACCGGGGTGCGATGCGGTGGCGAGAACGACAGAAATACGCAAGCCTCGCCACGTGACTGGCACTCTGCATACAACGCATCGACTTCGCTGTTCGGGTCCATGACCTCGATCACCCGACCCAGACGTTCGAGCACTGGCCGATACTCCTTGAGCACGAAGTAATAGCTGTACTCCGAGCGCCCCAGGTTGCGGCTGATGGTGTGCTGGTTGGTTTCCGAATGGATGATGATCAGCATGGGGCGCTATCCCTGACCTGGGCAACGTGACCGGGCTGTGGTTCGAGCCCGAAAAAATCCACGACGCGCTTTTGCAGAACCGCGATCGCACTGAAATGCTCCATGCGCTGCGCGGCAGCCAACGACATTTGCTGATAATCCTGAGGCTGTGTCGTGGCCATCCGGTAACTGTCTTCGTAGGCTTTTTTCAAGGAGCCCCAGTCTGGCCGGTGACGATGCGCACGAAACAGCATGCGCGGGTCGTGGGGCCACGTGCACGCCTCAACGCTGGATTCGACCACGAACGCCACGGACTCATCGATATAGTCCTGCATCGCCGTGTGGTCGGGGGCGATCACCGGTTTGCCGCAGGCCATGAACTCCATCAGCGGCAGACACAGACCCTCACAATGCGAGGCGTTGACGTAAAAACTCGCCGACTGGTAAAGCCGCGCGTATTGCGCATCGTCCATGTAACCGTGAATCATCACGACCCGGCAGGAAAAAGGCGCCAGTTGCGCCAGTGGCGTCATCAAGTGTGCATAGACGGCCGCCAGGTCGCTCTGGGTAAATTTCATTACCAGTGTGGCGTCGGGCGTGTCACGAAAAGCTGCGCAGAAAGCGGTGAGGATCTGCAGCCAATTCTTACGCCCGTCCTCCGGGCGGAACACCGATACGTAGACGACACCGTTGACCTCGGCTTGAACCTGCAATGAGGTGTCCGGCATATCTCGCGGTGGCGGTTGCACTGACACTGGCAAAGGTTGAGGACCGGCGATGCCGGGCAGATACCTGGCAAGCCAGTCATGCCAGGAATGCCGGAGCAAATCGCGGATCCCCTCCCAGTACCAATTCTGCAAAAACCACACCCGCGGCACCGGGGGTGTCTGATCATGGCCGGCATTGAGCAGCCACAGGCGCAGGTAATGTTTTGCGATGACGAAGCGTCGTTTCAACGTCAGCGGTGGTGGTCGCGAGGCCTCCAGCTGAGCTTCAATTTCCGCCAGCTCTTCGGCGGTGAGCGGCTTGGGCAGCAGATTATCCGGATGCAGATTCATCTGGCGGGAATCGAAAATGCACCCCTTGAGTGTCAACTTCGTATCTGTGTTGACCGGTGTGCTGAGGTGCTGCTTACCGATGGACGCAAGCTCCTCTCCGAGTGGGGCGGGCAATACCAGCACAGGGAAATCCTCTCCCATCGAGCGACGAATCGCTCGGGCGGTATGGCTGGACAGTGTGATCACGCGGCCATGCCTTGCCAACATGCGCGTCCAGTCCTGGCCAGGATCATCGCCCCATTGTTCATCGGGAATCGAGTCGTACTCCCAGGTCACGACACAAACGGTCGGGCATTGAAGGTCGATCACCGTTTTCTGTGGTCGGGTGAACGAGAGGAACACACTCTCCTCGCCGGCCGCGTGGAATTGCCGAAACAGCGGATCGACCTCTGCGACATTACCCACTACATGGACTCGCCCGACTGTTTCGAGCAACGAACGGTAGGCCTTCAGAACGAAGTAATAACTGGCGTCGGGATGGCCGAGACTCTCCCTGATGGAGTGTTCGTTGATGTCCGAATAAAGAATGAAGTTCATGGCATTCCACAATGAAACCGCGTTACCGGCAGCTTCATACTAGTGACGGCCAAGCGTCGAACCGGCTCGGTGGCGGTTCTTCGTCTCAAGTCACGTCTTGTTCTTGTTTTAGTGGTCGGTTTCACCTTTGCGCACAATGAGCCAGAACTTCCATGGCGATCGTGACGAGGGCCATTCTAAACACATCCGTCGTGGCTCCGGGAACCGCCCGGTGAGAATAAATCTGACTACGCTGATGAGAACTGACCAGTCACGGTTTGCCCTGTTGAAATTGCCGAGCAATTGGCACAGATTGGCAACCAAACAACTACAACAACGGCTTCGCCTGCTGTTTCACCGGATATTTCCTCCGGTCTGACAGCGCTTTCCTCAAAGCGTGTAAGGAAAGCGGCGCGAGTCATGACCAAGGGGTCGCTGTTTGAAAAAACGTCTGTTCGTCACGGGCCTCAGCGGCTTCGTGGGACAACACATTCAGTCTCGTCTGGCGTCGCCGGGCTCGTCGTGGGAGCTGCTGCCTGCCGCATCGGCCTACGACCTTACGAACGCCGACAGCCTCATCGACCTTTGGCCTGAGTTGCCGGATGCAGTCATTCATCTGGCCGGCCAGACCTTCGTGCCGGAAGCCTTTCGTGACCCGGCCCGCACCTTCGATATCAATCTTTTCGGCACCCTCAACCTGCTGCAGGCGCTCAAGGCTCGCGGCTTTTCCGGCACTTTCCTGTACGTCAGCTCCGGCGACGTTTACGGGCAAGTCGCCGAAGAGCATCTGCCAATCACCGAGCAACAACCGCCGCTGCCGCGCAATCCTTACGCGGTGAGCAAACTTTCAGCGGAGTTCCTCAGTTTGCAATGGGGCCTGAGTGAAGGCTGGCCAGTGCTGGTAGCGCGTCCGTTCAACCACATCGGCACCGCGCAGAAGGACAGCTTCGTCATCGCCAGCGCCGCCCGGCAGATCTGCCGTATCAGACAGGGTCTGCAAGCGCCGCAATTGCAAGTCGGCGATATCGACGTTACGCGGGATTTTCTTGATGTCGGCGACGTGATCGCAGCGTATTTCGCCCTGCTGGAAAACGGCACACCCGGGCAGGTCTACAACATCTGCTCGGGCCGCGAGCAAAGCATTCGCAGCCTGATCGAGCAATTGGCCGATCTGGCCGAAGTCGACGTAGAACTGGTGGCGGATCCGGCGCGCATGCGGCGCGCCGACCAGCGCCGTGTCTGCGGCAGTCACGCAAAACTGGCCAGCGCCACAGGATGGGCGCCCGCCACCACCACACAACAATCCCTGCGGGCGATCCTGTCCGACTGGGAGATGCGAGTACGACAACAATGACAAAAAGTGCACTGATTACCGGGATCACGGGCCAGGACGGCGCCTATCTGGCCAAACTGCTGCTGGACAAGGGTTACAAGGTTCACGGCCTCGTCGCCCGGCGCAGCAGCGATTCACGCTGGCGCCTGCGCGAGACGGGTATCGAAGCCGATATCGTCTACCTCGACGGCGACATGGCGGACGCCTGCTCGGTGCAGCGTGCGGTAATCAAATCGGCACCGGACGAGGTCTACAACCTCGCCGCACAGAGTTTTGTCGCCGCCTCGTGGGATCAACCGGTGACCACCGGCATCGTCGATGGGCTGGGCGTGACACACCTGCTCGAAGCGATCCGCCAGTTCAGTCCGCACACGCGTTTTTATCAGGCCTCGACCAGCGAAATGTTCGGCCTGATCCAGGCTGAGCAACAGGACGAGAACACGCCGTTCTACCCGCGCAGCCCTTACGGCGTGGCCAAGCTCTACGGCCACTGGATTACCGTCAACTACCGCGAAAGCTTCAACCTGCACGCCAGCAGCGGCATCCTCTTCAACCATGAATCACCGCTGCGCGGCATCGAATTCGTTACCCGTAAGGTCACTGACGCCGCCGCGCGCATCAAGCAGGGCAAACAGCATGACCTGGCGCTGGGCAACATCGACGCGAAACGCGATTGGGGCTTTGCCGGCGATTACGTCGAAGCCATGTGGCTGATGCTGCAGCAGGACAAACCCGACGACTTCGTGGTCGCCACGGGCGTCACCACCACCGTGCGCGAAATGTGCCGCATTGCCTTCGATCACGTTGGCCTTAACTACCGCGATTACGTGAAGATCGACCCGGCGTTTTTCCGCCCGGCCGAAGTCGAAGTGCTGCTCGGCAACCCGGCCAAGGCTCAGCGAGTGCTGGGCTGGAAACCGAAAACCGACCTGGATACC
>Ga0265296_1000748_pt1 | contig 44441 bp, 39 predicted proteins | sample MunlanPumphouse1_FD_189073 | JGI IMG/M metagenome (GOLD analysis project Ga0265296, IMG submission 189073) | Groundwater microbial communities from a municipal landfill in Southern Ontario, Canada - Pumphouse #1 | ecosystem: Environmental > Aquatic > Deep subsurface > Groundwater | place... | reverse complement strand
AGAATATAACTTTAAGTTGAGTACGGCAGAGGTGCGAGGCCTGTTAGAAGCTTTTATCGAAAACGACTTTGTGACAATTAAAACGCCGGAGCGGGCGGGGGTTATGGACGAAGTCCGGCCCAATATTTCTTTGACTAATGCTAAAGGAGAAAACGTAACCGTTGCTAAATGGATAAATGATCCTGTGCCCCGGTTTGATAATCTGTATTCGAAGCTGCTGGCACTGCAGGATAAGCAATAAGCGGGAGACGGGGCTCCTAAAACGAAAAATATAATCTTAAGCCTAGTGTAAAATAAACCTTCCAAAATTTGAGATTTCTTTTGCTATCTGCCGAAGATAAAGCAGGATTTAAATATGCGCGTTGATGTTAAAACCATAAGACCGGCGGCTTACGGGCATACAGTAGACCAGACCAACCGAAGCTTGGGCGCGGCACATTCCGGTGTGCGGCGGGAGGCTTCTTTGGCAACTGGGATGAGGTTGGCGTTGCCTAAGTTGTCTGATCGCTCTTCCCGACTGTCTATGCTGAAACTTGCGTTGTTGAGCGGCCTAATCGTTGGGGCGGCAGGATGTCATGCAAACAACTGTGATACTGATACTTGCTTGCGTAGAGATACCCGTGAAACTGGCGACACCGATATTGATACCGGTGTCCTTGATACTGATTCTTATATTGATACCGGGGAGACTGGGCATACCGGCCATACCGGGGATACCGATACGGCGGACACGGATACAGGCGTTCCTCCAAACAGTCCATGGTATCAAGAGATTACTTCTTGCGCAGGGCCGGTTGGCGGGCTAGCCTGCACCCCTCCCGTAGAGCATCGGTCTGTTCCGGATATTTTTAAACTCAAACAAACAGCCTGGGATTTTCCAGCCGGAACTTTTATGATGGTCTTTGTTGAAGCCTTTAGTGCTACTGCTGAAACAGAGGGTATCAGCATGATGCTTTCACTGGATGACGGAGCGAAATGGGATTATTATGCACCGCTAGAAATTGTTGATCCCGACGGAAAAGTAAGTGGAATTGCTGACCCGTCAATCTTTCAGTTAGATGATGGAAGGCTTGGATTGATCGGATTGGACAGAATTGCTTTTACGAGCACAAAAGCACCGAGAAGGGTTCAATTTTATATCAGTGAAAGTGAGACGCCCTTTCGATTCACGCATAAAGCTAAAATTTTTGAATATACTCCTGAAGCAGGTGAGACAAGAATGTATACAGATCCTGAGATCATATGGATTGAAGATGAAGGTAGTGAAGAGGGAGGTTATGTAATGATGTTGTTCTCTAATGGTTTAAATACAGAAGAAACCGATGTTTTTACAATTCCTATAAATAAAGAATTTACGGAGGGGTTTTTTGGCGGTGTGGTACATATGGCAATTCCTGAGTGTGGCGTAGCTGGAGCAATGTATCAAGATGATCTAGTTAAAGCTTATTGTCGCAACGACTTGGATGAGATAGAGGAACATATATCAGAAGATTGGGTTACTTTCTCTGGCCCGACGCTGGTTGATCTACCTCTAATTTTAGAGATACCAGTAGTAGATCCACTGCAACGAACACCGGCTGAAGATGCGGATGGTTTGACATTCTTTGCAGTTTGTGGAATGCCAATAGAGTAAGCGTTATTTTTAATTTAAATTTGCCAATGTCATCACTAGCGATGGAATGGAAAAATTGACTTGGCTTTTCATTTTGCTAAACTTATACATAATATAATGAGTCGTTGCTTTGTGTTGTTTTTTATTACCTGCATTGTTTTGTTGCCCGCTTTGGCTTTTTCCATGGGTTCGCCGGTTCTCCCGATGAATGCAACGGCGGCATTTTTAGGAGAAGTGTCGGATTGGGAGCGGGTAACCATATATATGGACGATGCCCATCCTTTGTGGGGAGGAAGGCGCCTGCAGCTGAAGGGAACTGGCGCGGTGCACCTTGAGGTACAAAAGGGTGTGACGAAAACTGATTTTATGCGTGCGGGAGAATATAACTTTAAGTTGAGTACGGCAGAGGTGCGAGGCCTGTTAGAAGCTTTTATCGAAAACGACTTTGTGACAATTAAAACGCCGGAGCGGGCGGGCGTTATGGATGAAGTCCGGCCCAATATTTCTTTGACCAATGCTAAAGGAGAAAACGTAACCGTTGCTAAATGGATCAATGACCCTGTACCCCGGTTTGATAATCTGTATTCGAAGCTGCTGGCACTGCAGGACAGGCAATAAGCGGGAGACGGGGCTCTACTCGCGACGCTTCTGCTTGGCAAGCGACCTTCTCAGTAAAACCTTTTTTGAAAACCGAAAGTAAGCAATAACTATAAACCCAAGCGGGAGACGGGATTCGGACCCGCGACCTTCTGCTTGGCAAGCAGAAGCTCTACCACTGAGCTACTCCCGCTTGGGTTTAAGAAAAGCTATCTATACGGTTTTCAAAAGAATCCAGTGTTATTCGCGACTTTCTGCGATTAAATCTTAGAGATATTATATCAAAAAATTTAACCTTAGCAAGGTAGTGACAATATGATAAATTCTAATTCGGAAGGTATTATGCCAAAGCAAACCTTTGTGAGCCCGAGCGGCCAGGGTGTCCCGGCAAGCCGGGACGAGCGAGGGCGAAACGAGAGCTCCGAAAATCACGGTGGGATTTTCGGAGCGTGTTTGCGTGGCATAATACCTGGAGAAAAACCTGCGGATGGGGAGACTCGAACTCCCAAGAGTTGCCCCACCAGATCCTAAATCTGGCGCGTATGCCAATTCCGCCACATCCGCGAAAATTTTCAATATGATAACATACCCGCCAGTTTTTTGGCGGCAGATTTTACGGCCGGCGAGACCATCCCGTTGAAAGACAGGTTTTGGGGTTGGATGCCAATAATAATCACTGCAGCGCCGCAGGATTTGACCAGATAATCCACCAATATTTTAGTAGGCAGACGGTGGGTGGAAAACGAAACGCCGTCAATGTCTTTCGGGTCAATGAGCGCGGTGTGGCCCGCCTCTTTCTTGAAATCAGCGGCATCAATAATTACGATATGCGTGGGTGCAAATTTTAGGATTTCGCCGGTCAAGTTTTCGGGACAGGCGCCGCCCAGGAAAACTTTAATTTTGCTGGCTTTTTCCTCGGCCGCCGCTCGTGGTTTTGCGATTTCCTGCGCTGCGAGCAGTCCCGCGGCATCATCGCTTAGCATGTCGGAGCCAATTCCCAAAACGGCGATTTTTTGGGCCCCATCAAGCCGCTGGTGGATTTGTTGCTTGAGGTGGATTTGTGTTTTGCGGTGCGGCAACGGGTGCTTCTCCTATGGTGACGTCAATTAACTTTTTACGGTTTAGCGCAGCCAGTTCAAAGTCCTCGGAGGCGGCCAGCGCCTGTTTGGGGCACGATTCAACGCACTGTGCGCAATAAATGCACTTTGATAAGTCAATGTCGGCCTCAAATTGTTTTTCGCTGATTTTTTTTATTTCGATGGCGCCGGAGGGGCAGTCGCGCATGCAAATTTTACAACCGATGCACTTTGCGGGGTAAAATATTAGGCGCCCGCGGATTTTGTGGATGGGGGGTGTCCTTACGTAAGGATAAAGCTCGGTCGCCGGTTTTTTAAATAGTGACCGTAAAAGCTCCCACAACATGAATCCCGGTTTATTGGCCATCGGCGGCTTTCTCCTTACGTGTGTTTTATTTTTCCTTTACGAAATTATGCCCTTGATTAAAAGATTAATGGCAATCTGCAAAAACGCCAGCGGCGCCAGGTATTTCCAGCAAAATTCAACCATCTGGTCAATGCGCAGGCGGGCAAACATTGAACGTGCCAATGAAATCAGGAAAATGATGAATGTAACTTTTAAAAGATATACCAAAAAGGAAAGCCAGAAAGGCAGGCCAAAGCCCCAGGGCAAAAATACCGCGGCCAAAAGGGATGCGGCCACGACCGTTTCCACGTTGATGGCGAGGCGGAAAATTGCCAGTAGGCGGCCGCTGTATTCGGTAAACATCCCGGCCACCATTTCGGTTTCGGCTTCAGGAATATCAAAAGGGACTTTTTCCAGTTTTCCGAGCAATGCCACCAATGCCACCCCAAAGCCCAGCAAGTTGCAAGCCCAAAACCAGGGGTGGGAAAGATAAAAGGCCGTCATGCCGCTGAGCGACCAGGTGTTGGCGAGCATGGCTGGAGCCAAAATGGATAGAAATAAAGGAACCTCATAGGCAAATAATTGGACCAGGGAGCGCATGGCGCCAATCATGCTGTAGACCGACCGGGAGTACCAGCCGCCTAAGAAAAATGTCAGAGAAGGCACCATTAATAGGTACAGCACCACTATCAGGTCGCCGCTGAACGCAAAAATGGCTTGCGTTTTCCACAAGGGGATACTGAAAAACGCCGTGATGGTTGATGCCAGGGCTACCAGCGGCATCAGTTTAAAAATAGTTAGGTCGGATTCTTTTACCACCACGTCTTCTTTTCCCAGCAATTTAATCAGGTCGGCCAGCGGCTGAAAAATTGGCGGACCCACCCGGTTTTGGAACCGGGCGTAAAGTTTGCGGTCTTCGTACTCGGCCAGCAAACTTAGCACCAGCAAAAAAAGAAAACCCGGGAAAATTAAAATTATGAATAGTGATTGTATCATTTGAATGCGATCCCCCGTTTTTTGTACCAGTTAATACTATAGTCGTGCAACTCGTTCCAGGTCATGGTTTTTTCACCCGCGGCCTGGTCTGCAATTTTTATCATGCGGTCGGTGCACGAGAAACACGGGTCGATGGCCGCAATGACAATTGGCAAATCAGCCAAATAACGGTCTTCCAGCATTTTGGTCACGGATTGCAAATTAGCCAGGGTAGGGGCACGCACTTTGACTCTTTCCGGATGGTCCGTCCCGTTGCTTTTTACGTAATGCATATCTTCGCCGCGCGGGGCTTCATAGCGGCTGACGGCTTCTCCGGCGGGGATGCGGCGCGGGGCTTTGACCGCAATGGGGCCGTCCGGTAATTGCTTGAGTGCTTTGCGGGACATTTTGTATGACTCCATCAGCTCCAATACCCTGACCACCGTGCGCCCATACACGTCGTTGGTGTTAGTAGAAATTACTTTAAATTCCAGTTCGTCATAAGCGGCATAAGGGTCGTCGCGGCGGACATCGCGCTCAATTCCGGAGGCGCGGGCGGTGGGGCCCACGGCGCCCAGCTTAACGGCATCATCGTGCGAAAGCATTCCTACCTTGGATAAGCGAGTGATTACCGTGGTTTCGTGGGTGGCCAGCTGGATATAATATTTAGTTCTTTCTTCCAGTGCCGTCAATGCTTTTAATACATCGTCAATTTGTTCCTTGGAAATATCGCGGCGTACCCCGCCAATGGTATTAATCCCATAATTAACGCGGTTGCCGGTCAATTGCGCCAAAATATCTAAAACAATTTCACGGTCGCGCCAGGTATACATGAGCAGAGTATCAAACCCGATTTCGTGGCCCGCCACCCCTAACCATAATAGGTGACTGTGAATACGTTCCAATTCGGCCACCAGCGTGCGGATATATTTTGCTCTCTTAGGAATTTCCAAACCGGCAATTTCTTCCACGGCTTGGACATAGGCGGTGGAATGAGCATGCGAGCAGATGCCGCAGATCCTCTCCAGCAGGTACATATCCTGGATGTAGTTGCGGCCTTCGCAGGCCTTTTCGATTCCGCGGTGGTTGTAGCCCAGCTTGATGTTGACCGCGGTAATTTTTTCGCCGCGCAGGGAAATTAAAAAGCTTTCGGGTTCTTTCAGCGCCGGGTGCTGTGGGCCAACCGGCACTTGGACGTCGCCGATTTCCGGCAGTTTTGGTTCAGACATTGGTGGTTCCTCCTCCGGATAATGCCTCCGGGTGCCAATCTTTGCGCAGGGGGTGTTGATCCAGCGGCCAGTTGTCCGGCAGGGGATAGCGGCGGCCTTCCGGCAAGCCCTCTACCTGGATTCCTAACAGATCAATCAGCTCACGCTCATAAATATCTGCGGCCGGGAAAATTTGGATGATGGTTTTGATTTTTGGGTTGGTTTTGGGGACCGAAGTTTTTAAACTAAACACGATGGCACCGTCACGGTTTAAATGATAAATAATGCCGAAGTTTTCACCTTCGTCGAGGCCGGTAATGGTTGAAATGGCGGCAAAACCCAGCTGGTTCACCAGGTATTCAAAAGTTGGCCGGAAATTTTCCAAAGTAACTTCGGCCCACATACGGCGCGCCCGCTGGATTTTTATCTTATCGGCTAAATTGGTAAATTGGCTGACTAATGCCCGGCTGATTTCTTCTTCTTGATTGATTGTTTCGGCAATTGTCATGGATTACTCCTTTAAGCTTCCCAATAATTTAACCACGCCGTCAATAATTGCTTTGGGGCTGGCGGGACAGCCGGGAATGTACGCGGATACCGGGATGGTAGTATCAATCCCGCCTAAGACATTGTAGCAGCCGTTAAACACCCCGCCGGAACAGGCGCAGGTGCCTACCGCCACCACAAATTTTGGTTCGACCATCTGGTCGTAGATTTTTTTTAAGCGATCCTCAATTTGGCGGGTTACCGGGCCGGAACACAGCAGGACATCGGCGTGGCGGGGGGAGCCCTTTAACACGATGCCAAAACGCTCGATGTCATAGCGAGGGGTCAGTGCCGCAATAATTTCGATATCGCAGGCATTGCAGGCGCCGGTATTGAAATGCAAAACCCAGGGTGATTTGGTGCGGGCCCAGGTCAGGACTTTGGTGGAAAGCGACATGCTTTAGTTTCCTTTCTTCAGTAATGTAACCATGCAAATCAAGGCTACGGCCAGATAAATAATCGCCATGACAAAGGTTTCAATGGTTTCAGCCGGTACGGTAGCAATGATGAGTGCCACCACGTGCAAAATGGTAAAGAAAAAAGCAAATGGGAAAAATTGGCTGTAATCGGGTTGGATCATGTGTCCGCTAAATTCTTCGCCGCAGGAATAGGCCTCGGAAACCCGCTCTTTAGTGGTGCCGTGTTTGATGGAAAGTTTTGCGCACCAGAGAGCGATCAGCCAGATAAAGGCCAGCAAAACCAAAAAAGTAATTGGCGGTGTCAGCAGCATTTGTTGCATTTAATTTCCTTACCCTTTCAAATTATTTAATTTTCTGGTATCAATTGTTTCGTTATGCCGGAAAATCCACAAAATCAGGCCGCCGGCCACCACCATGAGCACAACTTCGATTACGATTAAAGTAATAACTATGGCTTGTGCCAGCGCCAGGTTATTGGTCAGGTATCCGGCCAAAATGATAAAGAGGGTAGCGGCTTTGACCAAAATTTCGATGCCGATCAGCGCCCGTACCAGGTTATAAGTGGCCAGGATACAATAGATGCCAACGATTGTTAGCAGTGCGATAAAGGATACGTAACAGCTGAAAGTTTGCGCCAGGTCAGCGGTCATGATTTATTCTCCTTGAACAAAATTGCTACGCCAAAGGCGCCGGCCAGCAGGATAATGATTTGTCCCAATAAATCCAGGTGGCGGACATTCCATAAGACCGTTTGGACGCTGGCCGGGATCAATCCGGTGCTATTTAGTGTCAGGGGAGGGAGGGGGAAATTTAGCGGCCATTTAATTTGCCAAAGGATGATTGCGGCTAAAATTAAAATAATTGGAAGTTCCCAGAATTTGGAGATGCGCTCTTTTCTGCGCTCCACCAGCCGTTCCATGGAAACGCGCTGGGTAAAACTAACGGTAGTGATAAAAATTACCGAAATTAAACCGGCGCAGACCGACAGCTCAAAAACGGCCGCGAGCGGTGCGTTGAGCCGGAACATGATGATGGTTACCATGATGCTGGTTAAGGCCAGCCCGATAATGCCGCGCAAAAGCCGGATGGTCATGACGCTCCACAAAGCTACCAGCAAGGTTGCCAATAACAGAATGAAATCGATTGTAATTTTAGGGCACATTACTTTAATTCTCCTGTGTGGCTGATGCCAGTTAAGTTACTTACCGCTATTACAGTTGGGTTGGCCGGCAAAATGTAGCGGTTCAATACCAAGGGAAACAGGAGTCCCACTGCGATAATTATGGCGGCCAGCAATACCGCAACAAACGAAATCAGCGGTTTGGCTTCTTTGATGTTTTCCAGGCCGTTTTGCAGCTTTCCAAAAAACAACTTGCGCTGCATATTTAAAAAATAAGCCAGCGTCAGCAAGCTGGCCAGCAGGGCGGCGGCCGCATAAAAATATTGCTGGGCGCCCCACAATGCCCAGATAATGATAAATTTGCTCCAAAAACCGGAAAGCGGGGGGATGCCGGCGGTGGAAAGCAGGGCAATGACCGAAGTGGTGCCGGTAATGGGCATTTTGGCGCCGAGGCCGCTTAAATTTTCCATTTCGGAGGTGCCGGTTTGTTCTTCAACCGCGGCGGCGTTGGTAAATAACAAGGCCTTGAACGTGGCGTGGTTGAAAAAGTGAAAGATGGCGCCGGCAATGGCCAGGGGTGAGCCGCAACCCAGCCCTAAAATGATATAACCAATCTGGCTGATGGAAGAATAAGCCAGCATCCGCTTAAAATTGGTTTGGGGGATGGCGGCCAGCGCCCCCACAAAAATTGAAATTAACCCCAGCAGCATTAAGCTGTTTTGCAGGGCAGGATTAAACCCAAAAACGGAAATTACCAGCCGGATGAGCGCATACACGCCGGCAATTTTGGTAATGATTCCGGCCAATAATATTGAAACGTAGGAGGGCGCCGCAGTATAAGCGTCCGGCACCCACGCGTGGAACGGGACCACTCCGGACTTGATCAGCAATCCGCAGATAAATAATCCAACCGCAAATTTGGCCAGGGTATTGCCGCTGTTGCCAAGTAATGCGCTAGCCACGGCCGGATAAGCGGTGGAGCCCGCAAATAATAATATCAATGCCAGGGATAATAACAGCATGACCGACGCCACGGCGGACAAAAGGAAATACTTGAAAGCGCCTTCCAGCGCCAAAACATCTTTTTTAATGGCAATCAGGATAAAGGAGGCCACCGCGACAACTTCCAGGAAAATGTATAAGGAAAACAAGTCGGCGGATAATACCATGGCGTTCATGCCAATAAAAGTAATGAGCAACAGGTTGATAAAATTAAAACGCGGCTGGTCTTGCAGGAAATGCAGTCCGACCAGCAGGGAGCATAATTCGACCAGGCCGATGGACAGGAACATGACAAAACTTAACTGGTCTACCCAAACGCTAAACATGAAAAATGGTTCCAGCAGGTTAGTGCCGGTATGCCAAAAGGGCAGGGAAGGCACTAGCGAAAGGCCGATTTGTAAAATAAAAAGGGTGGCGGCAAAATATGGCGCCAAACGCTGTAAAAACTTACCCAGCGGCAGGTTTATGATAATAATTCCGATGATGGGAACTAAAATTAGCAATGCTGACATTTTATTTTCTCCACAAAGCTAAAAACATTCATTACCAACAGAGATACGTAACCATCAATAACGCGCCTACCAAAATCCAAGCCAGGTAAGTTACATAACTTCCATTATGCGCGCGACGAATTCCCTGGCCAAAGGCCACGGCGGCCCCCACTGAAAATTTGTCGTAGAACCAATCTACGGCGCGGTCTGCCCAAAAAGCAGCCGTAGCTACCCAGTGCGCCAATTTTAAGCCGATGTCATAAGGGTCAAAATATTTCTTTTCGGCTCCGGCATAAATTTGTTTTAACCCCGGGGCATAATGGATGTGGTCAACGGCTTTTAATCCGCTGCCAGATGCCCTGACGCCCAGCCAGTGATTAAGCAACGCACCCAGCAGGACGACCACGGTCATTGAAACCAGCAAAACGTTAGCATGGAACCCGGCAAACGAATGGCCTTCCAATAATTTTTCGCCTAAAGCTGGTTCGATTAAATGTTTAATTGGCAGGTAATTGAAAATGCCAAAGATAATACAAAGAAGTGCAATAACCAACATGGGCAAAAGCATAGGCCAGGGGGCTTCTGATACTGCATTGCCGCCATTAGCCGCGGCCGTTTGGTTTTTGCCAAGGAAGGCCGCATGTCCCAGCTTTAAAAATGAGGCCGCAGTAAAAAATGAACCCAGGATGGCGGCCAAATAAAAAATGGTACCGCGCTCCAGTGCCGCATCGTAAATTAATTCTTTTGAGAAAAATCCGTTAAAGGGCGGCACGCCCGAGATTGAAACCGCCGCAACAATAAAGCAGGCAAAAGTTATGGGCATGGCCTTTCCCAGGCCGCCCAGTTTTTCCAAATTGGTGGAACCGGCTTGTTTTTCGACCGCGCCGCCGGTAAAGAATAAACAACTTTTATAAAGTGCATTATTGACCATGTGGAACAGGCCGCCGACAATTCCGGCTGGGACGCCGGTCCCGATCCCTAAAATCATGTAGCCCACCTGGCTGATCGCGTGATACGAAAGCAGTTTTTTGTAATCCTTCTGGATCAGCGCCATCAGGACTGCCAAAACAATTGTGATTGCGCCTACGGTCATTAATGTGATGCCCGCCCACCCGGCGGCTTGCATTTGAAATAACTGCAGGCAAATCCGGGTTAAGAAATAAATTCCTAAAAGCTTTTCCACCGCCGCCGGGAAAAATGCCATAAAGGGTAGTGGCGCATCCAGCGCGGCGTCCGGGATCCAGCTGTGAAAAGGCATGCAACCGGATTTGGCAATGGCGCCGATTACCAACAATATAAAAGCTAAACCGGCGGGCACATCCAGCGCCAGGTTAATGGCAGACATGGTTAAGGTGCCGGCAATAAATCCGGTTAATCCGATTCCAATCATCAGGCACAGGTCGGAAATGCCGATAATGATGAATGCCTTGGTGGCGGTTTTAAATGCGTCGGGGTTGCCGATGCTGATTAAGCCAAAAAGCGTTAGCAGCAAACCTTCCCAGAAAAACAGCAGTAAGACCAGGTTATTGGCCAAGATTGCGCCGTTGACCATGGCCAGGGAAAGTAATAAATAAGAGTAAAACTGCCGGGCGTAGTTTTTGTCTTTCAAAAACACACTGCAGTAAATTGCTAGAGAAAGAGCAAAAAAACCGGTACTCAATAGAATGAAGGCGCTTAAATGGTCGAGCCGGATCGAAAAATTGATTCCCAGCCCGGCCCAAGGGATGGAATAGATAAAATTGTGTTTAAATAAAATAATGGTGATGAAGAAACTGACCAGCGTGGCCATGAGAGCGAGGGCAGATTGTGCGCGTTGCCACCGGTTGGAAATGAAGAGTGCACCGACGCCTGCAATCAGCGGGATCACAATTAACGCCAGGGTACTCTCTAATAAATTCATACTATTTAACCGTTCCTAACATTTGCTGGGCTACGGTGCGTGCAACATCGGCCGGGTATTTGATTAGGAGGCCGCCGCTAAAAGAAAGTACGGCCAGCAATACCACGCAGGCGACCATAAGTTTTGATCCTTCTTTAACCGGGCCAATGAGGTTGTTTCCCAGGAAAACCAGATTGAAAACCCGGAACAGGTAAAGGATAGTGAAAAAAGCCGAGCACAGGAATAATAATGTAATGTATAAGGGTTGGCTGTAAACCGACCCGGTCATAACCATAAATTTGGCGAAAAATCCTCCCAGCGGCGGGATTCCCATGATGGAAAAAGCGCAAAACAAAAAAGCCATAGCAGTCCACGGCATGGTTTTGATCAACCCGCCCATTTTGGTAATGTCTTTGCTATGGGTATTTTGCTCAACAATACCTGCACACAAAAACAGCCCGCCCTTGGCCAGACCGTGCATTAATATATATAGTAGGGCGCCGGTTACCCCAATAACATTGCCGCACGCCAGCCCCAAAAAGATGAAGCCAATCTGGCTGATGGTGGAAAAAGCGATGATCCGCTTCAGGTTAGTGTCAATGAGTGCAGCGCCGGCGGCGATGAGTGCGCTTAACCCTGCGATGGCTGGAACCACCACATGCCAAAATTGGCTCAAAGGCATCACTACAATAAATAACCGGGCAAAAACGTAAACGCCAATTTTAACCAGTACGGCGGCATGGAGCAGGGCGGTAACCGGGGAAGGAGCCACTCCAGCATCCGGCAGCCAGGTTTGGAATGGTAGGGTAGCCGATTTGGAAAAGATTCCAGCTAAAATCAGCAGTACCGCCAATCCCGAAAGCGGCTGGGTTTTTAATGCTTCCTTAATTGTCGATAAGTCAAACGAGCCACATTGTTGGGCTAATAACATAAACCCAACCAGCATCAGCAGTGCCCCAAAAACGGTGACCAAGAATGCCTTGTCGGCTTTAATGACGTATTCTTTATCTCTGAAAAAACCAATCAAACGCCAGCTGGTCAGGGCGGTGATTTCCCAGAAGACGTATAAAAAAATGAGGTTGCCGGAATAGACCAGGCCCATCATACTGCCCATGAACAAAAGCACCATGCAGTAATATTCGTTTTGGTTTTCGTAGTGGTCGATGTAGTCAAAAGAATAGAAAATTATGATGGCGCTGATGAAAGAAGAAACCAGCGCCATGAAAACTGCCAGGCCGTCGGCGCAAAAAGTAAAATTAAAACCCAGCGGCAGGAGGCGCTGGATGGTGGCAAACTGTCCGGACAGCGCTGAAGGCAGCAAAATTAATGAAAGGATGAATGAAACCAGCGCCAGTACCAGCGCAAACCAATTGCGCAGTATTTTGGAAAAATTGCCCAAAATGGGGAGCAAAAACGCCCCCACGATGGGGGTAAAAATAATTAACCAAACCAGCCAATTGCTTTTCATAGTTTAAAAATTTCTGCGGATCGACAGGCAGAAAGCAGTATTTTATATGATTATGAAATTTGGCGCAACCGGGATTTTACGGCCTCCATTGCCCACAGCGGCAGAGAAGACAATATTATCACCAGCATCAAATCAAACGGACTGAAGGGGATGGTTTTAAAAATAATTTGCAGCGGCGCCCAGTAAATGACCAGGGCTTGAAGGATAAACGAGCCGAGGATCGCGCCAATTAACCAGCGGTTGGTAAATATTCCCAGTTTAAATATCGAAACGGTTTGACTGCGGCAGTTTAAGGCATGGAAAAGCTGGCTGACCGCTAATACTACAAAAGCTGCGGAGCGGGCATTGGTTAAAGTGCCTTTTTCTATGTTTAATACATAGTAAAACGCCGCCAAACTGCAAAATGCGATAAACCCGCCTTGCATCAGCATCACCAGCCCGTTTTGGCGGTTAATGATGGGCTCGTTTCTTTTGCGAGGGGGGTAGCGCATGACGTTTTTATCGTGGGGATCCATTCCCAGTGCCAGCGCGGGCAAGCCGTCGGTAACCAGGTTTACCCATAAGATATGTATGGGAAGCAGCGGTGGCGGCAGGCCCACCAGAGAGGCAATAAACATGACCAAAATTTCGCCGGCGTTGCAGGATAATAAGTAATGTATGAATTTTTTGATGTTGTCATAAATCCCGCGGCCTTCTTCTACCGCTGCCACAATTGAAGCAAAATTGTCGTCAGTGATCACCATGTCGGAGACGTCTTTGGTAACATCTGTTCCGGTAATTCCCATGGCAATCCCGATGTCGGCTTCTTTAACTGCGGGGGCATCGTTGACCCCGTCCCCGGTCATGGCTACGGTTTCGCCTAAACTGCGCAGGGCTTTGACGATGCGGTACTTATGTTCAGGAGAAACGCGGGCATAGACGGCGGTTTTACCAACAATTTGGCTTAACTCGGCGTCGGTTATTTGATCCAGTTCTTCCCCGGTTTTGGCTAGTGCCCCATCTTTAAATATCCCGATTTCCCGGGCAATGGCCACGGCGGTATTTTTATGGTCGCCGGTAATCATTACGGTTTTAATTTGTGCTTGTCGGCATTTTTCCACCGCAGTTTTGGCCTCTTCGCGCGGGGGGTCAATCATGGCTACCAGCCCGGCAAAAATTAAATCCTTTTCGATATTTTCTGCGGAAAGGTTTTCCGGCAGTGAGTCAAATTGGCGGTAGGCGATGGCCAGCACCCGCAGGGCCTGGTTTGACAGATTAGCGTTGGTTTGTGCGATGTTTTGCAGGTCCGGCGCCAACATTGGGCGAGGGGTTCCTCCTTCATCAATTGTAGAGCAGTTTTTCAAGAGAATATCCGGTGCGCCTTTAACGAAAGCGATGTAGGATGTCCCGGTAGTGCCGGGACCGGAAATTTTGCGCACAACCGTCATTTTTTTTCGGGTTGAGTCAAACGGGATTTCTTCCTCAAAAGGAAATTGGGCTTCCAGCTTTTCTTTCCAGAGGTTGGCTTTAGCGGCACAGACCAGCAGTGCGGCTTCGGTAGGGTCGCCGGCAATTTTGTAGTTTTCCTTATCTTGGATTAATTCGGCGCCGTTGCATAAGACACCGCAGTGTAAAATTTGGGCCAGGGCGGGCAGCTGTCCCGTAGTGACAATGGTGTTGCCGGATAAAAACTGGCCGACTGGCTGGTACCCGATGCCGGTAACTTTGATCAAATGCTTGCCGTCAAAAATATGGGTCACGGTCATTTCGTTTTTGGTCAGCGTGCCGGTTTTGTCCGAGCAGATAACCGTAGCACAACCCAGGGTTTCAACCGAGGGGAGTTTGCGGATTAAGACGTGGCGGCTGACCATACGTTTTACCCCTAATGCCAGCGCCATGGTTACCACTGCCGGTAGCCCTTCGGGAATAGCCGCCACCGCCAAGCTGACTGCAGTTAAAAACACGTCCAGGATATTCCCGCCCTGTAAAAATTCAAACAAAAAGACCAGGCCGACTAAAATAAAGCAGACGTAAACGATGAATTTGCCGAATTCTTCCAGTTTTTTTTGCAATGGAGTGGTTTCGCGACCTTCCTGTTGGAGCATGCCGGCAATTTTCCCCAGTTCGGAAAGCATCCCGGTTTCAACAATAATTGCCCGGGCCTTGCCGGCGGCGACGGCGGTCCCCATAAAAACCAGGTTGGCGCGGTCAATCAGCGCCAGGTTGTTTTCGGCCAGCGGTTGGGCCGTTTTTTGTGAAGGCGTGGACTCGCCGGTTAAGGCGGCTTCAACCGTGGAAAAGTTTGGTGTGAGATAAGTGAGGCGTCCGTCGGCGGGCACGTTATCTCCGGCTTCCAGTTCAACCAAATCGCCGGGGACTAAGAAGCCGGCAGGGATGATTTCCAGATGTCCGTCACGGATAACTTTGGCGGAGGGGCTGGAAAGTTTTTTGAGGGCCGCCAAGGATTTTTCGGCGCCGTATTCCTGGAAAAATCCCAGGATCGCGTTTAATAAAATAATGGCCAGAATGGCCAGCGCATCAACCCATGCCTGCAAAAATCCGGAGACCAGCGCCGCCGCAATTAAGATCCAGACAATAAATTCACGGAATTGGTCCAGGAAAATGGCGAGCGGAGCGCGGCCTTTTTTTTCTTTGAGGGAGTTTGGCCCAAATTTTATCAGGTGCGCTTGTGCAACCGCCGTTGTTAAGCCAGTTTGCGTGCTGGAGTTAAGTGAAACTGCAATTGCCTCGCCGCTTTTTTGCCACCAAGTAGCCATAGATATTATGTCTTATGTGTAATGTCCAAATCCAACTTTTTCAGAGAGTTGTCTTCCCCAATTAGGATTAGCGTGTCGCCTGCCTGGATTTTGGAGTTACCGGAAGGGATGATCAGGCGCTGCTCCCCATGCTGCAGCGCCAGGACGGTCACGTTGTTTCGGTTGCGCAGGTCAAGCTCGGAGAGGGTTTTGCCGACCCATCTTTGGGGTGTGTGAGTCCCGACAATATGGACATGTTCGCCCAGTTCAAAATAATCAAAAATGCCGGAAGACGCGAGGCGGTTTGCCAGCTTGATGGCGGTATCCTGCTCCGGAAAAATGATTTCGTCCACGCCAATTTTGGCCAGGATTTTGCCGTGGATGGTATTGCGGGCTTTACAGATTACTTTGCCTACGCCAAAGCTCTTGCAAATTTGCGCGGCGATGATATTGCTTTCAATATTGCTGCTTTCGGCGATGATGGCCACGTCGCAATCGGCCACCCCGGCTTCGCGCAAGGCATTTTCGTCGGTGATGTCGCCGATAAATGCGTGGGTGACCTGGTCCTTGATACCCTGGATGATATTTTCTTCCTTGTCGATGGCGATGACTTCCTGTTTTTTAAAGAATAACTCCCGGGCCACTTTAGCCCCAAAGCGCCCAATTCCTAAAACCGCATATTGTTTTTTCATTTTTTTCCTCCTTCAATAATTTACCCAATCGAAATACCCTCTTTTGGCAGCTCCACTGCAGCTTCTTTCTTATCCATGGTCAGCCCCAAAAGCAAAGACAGGGGGCCAACCCGGCCAATAAACATTACGATAATTATGATGATTTTTCCGGCGGCGCTCAAGCCGGGCGTGATTCCCATGCTTAACCCAACGGTGCCAAAAGCCGAAAAGGTTTCAAATGCCAGCTGGGTCAGGTTAAAAGTTTCGGTACGCTCCAGGCAGAACACGGCCAAGGCCACCAGGGTCAGCGCCAAAAGGGTAACGGCAAAAGCGCGGCGGATGGTTTCCGGTGGGACGCGGCGCCGGAATAAAATTGTGTCGCGCGAATTTCTTACCGTGGCCCAAATGGTGGCTAAAATCAACGTGAAAGTTGTGGTTTTTACGCCGCCTCCCGTTCCGCCCGGGCTGGCGCCAATAAACATAAGTAACATCATTAGCAGGGCGGTGGCGGGCGCCAAATGTTCCAGTGGGACAGTGTTGAATCCGGCGGTACGCGGGGTTACCGCCTGGAAATAGGACGCCAAAATTTTATGCGGCATACTCAACTTGGCCAGCGTGGCAGGGTTATTATATTCTAAAAACAAAAATGCCAGGGTGCCGCCGATGATCAAAACCAGGGTGGTGGCAACAGCTACTTTGGAATGTAATGACCATTTTTTTAAACGCAGGAGGTCGCTGAGTACCAGGAAACCAATCCCGCCGATGATAATGAGTGAGGTGATGGTTAAGTTTACTACCCAATCGGTAACGTACGGGGTTAAATTGGCAAAATTGGCAGCCAGCGCAAACCCGGCATTGTTGAATGCGGAAACCGAATGGAAAACCGCCCAAAAAGCGGCGCGACCGATGTTCATTTGAGGCAGGAAACGCACGAACAAGATCAACGCTCCGATTCCCTCAATGATGAAAACAATTCTGAAAATACGGCGCAACACCAGCATCACATCCCTGGTGGAATTAACATTCAGGGCTTCCATAACCATTAGTTTTTCGGAAATGAACATTTTTTTGCGGAAGACCAATATCAGGAAAGTGGAAAAAGTCATGTAGCCCAACCCGCCGATTTGGATCAAGAGCATCAGTACGGTTTGACCGAACAATGAGAAATGCGTGCCGGTGTCCAGCGAAACCAGGCCGGTGACGCAGACCGCCGAATTGGCATTGAAATATGCGTCCAGAAAATTGGTGAATTCGCCGCGCGCAGAGGAAATGGGCAGGGATAAAATGAGCGCGCCGAAAATAATGATTACCAGGAAACTTACCGCAATTAATAAATTGGGACGAAGTCTTGGCATGGTTAAACCACTTCGCGGAAAATGCTGATCACAACATCAAACAGGGCTAAAATCAGCGGGCCGATCAAAATGCCCGGCAAACCGATCAGCTGGATGCCGCCCAGGATGCCGAAGAAAATAATTAGGGGATGGATGCCGGCCCGATCGCCTACGATTTTTGGTTTCATGAAATTATCAATGGTGCTGACCACCAGTGAGCCGTAAACCAGCAAGGTTATGGCCTTCCAGTAAACCCCGGTGGGTAAACCAATGATAAACAAGTAGATTACAATTGGGAGCCAGACCATGACGGCACCCAACATAGGAATAATTGAGATGATGGCGGTTAAAAATCCCCAGAGCACCGGGTTGGGAACGCCCAAGACCACAAAACCCAGGCAGGCCAAAAGTCCCTGCAGCATTCCCACTACAATTTGGCCGTAAATCATGCTGTAGCTGATGTCAGAAAACTTGGAAAAAATCTGCTGGTAACGTCCTTCCGGCAGGGGAAAAAATTCCAGCATGAATTTGTAAATCCGGGTTCCGCCTTTCAGGAAAAAGTACAGGGAAAAGATGGTGATGAAAACGTTAAAGAGCGCATTGGGAATAATGGTTAACAGGTTTGGCAGCCAGCCGATGGCCTGGTTAGAAAAATTGGTGAACTGCTGGCGGTACTGCCAGACGTGGGGGAGGGCGTCTTTGAGGAGGGGAGGCAAATGATCGAACTTGGCATCCGGATTAGCCAGAAATTGCTGCAGAAAGCCGTAACCGCTGCGAATTTCGTCCTGCAGGGCAATGGAAAGCATAACCATGGGAATCAACACGAGCAGGATTGCCAGGATGACTGTGATGAAGGCGGCCAGGGATTCTTTATGCTTGAAATGCGGCAGGCGGTGCAATAAATATTTATAGGTTGGATAAAAAAGATATGCCAGGACGGCGGCGCCGATCATGGAAATCAGGAAAGGACGGATAATCAGAAACGCTAAGAATACCAGTAAGGTTACAATGATAATTGCGACGGTGCGCTGGTACGTTTTGAGTTCGCCGTTTTTTAAGTGCATAAGGTAGATTTATTATACTTTGACAAAATTGCGGCGGCAAGCGCTGCTTTGTTTTTCGGTAAAATCTTATTTTACCATTAAGTAATTAGTGAACTGTTGGGTTACCGTACCGGTATTGTTTTTGAGGACGCCGCCGTAAATGATTAAGACCTTGCCATTTTGCAATGGGACGTGCGCGGCCATGCCATCCCAGACATCGGCTTGGTCATGGACTAATTTTAGCTCTTTGATCCGGTTGCCGTCTGCGTCGAGCAAAGTGAAGAGTGTTTTTTGTCTATCATTTTCGTTGCGTGTATACAATACAAAAATGTTGCCGTCGTTAAGCCGTGAGGCCGCCAGGTTCGCCACGCTGTCAGGCGTGAATTGGGTGGGACCGGCGACAACCGTCCCCTGGGGACCTATAACGGAAACAACGCCTTGTTGGCTATCACTTTGATAAACCAGCAGGATATTGCCGTTTTCCATGGCCAGTGGTTGATTGTGTCCAAGTGATTTAACCAGAAATTGAATTTCATCCCGTATCACATTACCGAAAACATCCAATATTTTGTTTTTTGCATAAGCGCAGTTATAACTTAAAAACACCAGACCGTTTATCATGGCGGCGCCGATGGAGGTTGTATATCCCTTATTGTTGAAAATTATTGGTCCCCAAATTTTGTCGCCGGAGGCGTTGAGTACTTGGTATTCTCCACGGCCGGTAACACCGTAAAGCTTTTGGTAGGCGAGTAAAATTGTTTTGCGGCCGGGCAGGTAAGACAGGGTAATGGTAGTGATATCGGAGTCGTTAAACACCACCGGGCCTTTAATTATTTTGCCGCTGTCGTTTACGATGACATATTTGCCGCAATGCTCAATTTTATCGGCGTAGGCAATCAGCACGGTGTTATTGTCAATGGCAAAAGCCACGTTTTCGCCAATCAGGTAACTGCCGGCGGGATTGGTGTAGTAGACCGAAGCCAGGGGCTGCATCTCGGATGAAAAAATAACGGCTTCACCGACGCAGGACTTATTTGCGGTAAATGTTTCCCATGCGGCCAGGATTTTTCCGTTGGGCATTTGGGCGGCGGTAATTGATGTGTAAGCAAAGGTTGGATTAATGGTTCCCATTTTGGAAACACTGAATTTATTGAGGTCAATGGGCTGGGTGATGACTGAGTTTGGGATGCTGATGGTTTTGTTGTTTGTCGCAGGCGCGGTATAGTTGAGGTTGGTAGGCTGGACATTGGCGGCACCGGCGATGGAGCTAAAAGTGAGTCCGAGTATCATTAAACAGGCAAAAATGTATTTGCGGGTTAACATATTATTATTGTAGCATACCCCGCCCCGGCATGAACCATTTCGGTTCATACTTCAGCTTGCAGGAGATCAATCTCGTAGAGCGGTGCCAATATTTTAACGATATGATGAAAAATTTCACGCGTGCGACTCTTTACCGTGCTATCTATTCTGCTGGTTATGTGCTATACTAAAACACAAAGTCGAGATTAATGGTTATAGATCATAGAATTCTGCTGGATGATCGTGACGAAGCCTCATTTTTTAGGCCTCACATTCCGTTAATTGCAGAAAAAAAATCAAAAGGAGGTCCAATTATGAAAAGTATTTTTGTGGGAAATTTGCCCTGGTCTGCCACTAACGAAGAACTAGAAAAAAAGTTTGCGGAATTTGGCGAAGTAAAATCAGCCAGAGTAATTAACGATAAAATGACTGGTAAATCCAAAGGATTTGGATTTGTTGATATGGATGACGAGGCTGCCCAAAAAGCCATCGCGGCTATCAGCGGTTCTAAGTGGGGAGATCGTGAGATCACCTGCAACGAAGCCAAGCCGAGGGAAGAAAGATCCGGCGGAAGAGATTTTGGCCGCGATAGATTCTAAGTAAATTGCTTGGTTTTTAAAAAATTAGCTCCTGATCCTCTTGTTATTAAGCAGGTTGGTCAGGGGCTTTTTTTTTGCGAAAAAATATTTGAATTGCCGGTCAACTCCGCTTGAACGAGTTTCGCAGCTGGCTCGTTATGAATCCTCTTCGCATGTGATAGAATAATCGCATGATTATGTACCGAGAAAATTAGCAACATTATACAAAGGAAAAAGCGCGGAATTGAAAAAAATCCTGATTGTTTTTTGTATTATCTTGATCGTAATTCTAGGAATTGCGGGGCTGCTTTGGTATGGTGTCAATTATTACTTTATCCCCCAGGTCGTCATTCCCCAAATCAGAGATCAAGTTGCAATCTTTAATCGCGAAAACCAGGTCAATTTAAAGATTAAAGAGATTTATTTCCATCCGCTGCGCGGCTTCCAGCTGACCGGAATTGAGCTGCGCCCCATCCTGACTGCTAAAGAAGTAGATATTGACCTTGATTACTTGGCTCTTTTGTCCCGTAGAATCCATTTGCAGCAAATTAATATCATTGAAGCTAATCTAAAGGTAACCTGCTCCAAGCGTGGGGAGTGGAATTTTGAACCGGCCCTAAAAGGTATTTTTGGTAAAGAGAAGAAAGCCCAACCTTCATTGATTGATATTGATCAGATTAGCTTTAGCCGCGGCCAGGTTTATTTTGACGATCAATTCTACCGCGTTAACCGGCTTACCAAACATTTTAAGGATGTTGCTATAAGGATCCAGTGTCCAGACCGGCAGGATTTTGATGTGGCAGTTGCGGGCGCGGATGAAAAACTGCGGGATGCCATCCGGTTTCAGTTCAATTATTCAGCCAAGACCGGTTTGATTAAGGGTAAAGCGCAATTAAAAATTGCCAATTTGGCAGATTACCGCGATTATTATCTCGATGAGTTAATTTTGCCCTGGCAGCTGGCAAAAGCGCAGTTGGCGGCGCAAGCCGATTTTTCCTATCAGCGCGGAGATTTTTCTGTTGACGGGGGCTATGCGGTTAAGGGAGGAAAAATTAGTTACGGTGATATCCAATTGGCGGGGGATGGTTTTATTAAACATAAACAAAAATATGTTAAAGGCCAGCCGACCCAGAGTGTTTTGAGCGCGCAGGCGGATCTGGAAAATATTTCTTTACAGTTCGAAAAAAATCCTATTTTAGAAAAAGGACAATGCGTTGCCACTATTACAGATAAAGGAGTGCAGATAAAAAAACTGAAAGGGATGAGCCAGTCGCAACCGGTTGATTTGCAGGGTCAATTTGTTTATCATCCGGTGCGCCGTCTCGATCTTACCGGCAAAATCGGGGGTGCGGCGAATGTGCTGTACATTAAATTATTGTCTGATAATGCCGCACAGTTGGATTGGGTGGCCAGTGCCGAAGCGGCTTATCTTAAGGTTGACGCTAACGTGTCGGATATAAAGCAATTGCGCTTTAGCGGTAAGGTTTCCGGCCAGGTTAATCTGGCTTTGCTTCCCAGGAGAGTGTTGATTAAAGCGGATAAGCAGCATTTAATCGTTTCATTCGAGGCGGCCAAATCAGAGCTGAAAGGTCAGGTGGGCTTTGCCGGCGACTTGCAGGGAGAGTTGGACAAACCGGAGACTTTTTTCGGAAAGCTCGGTTTAAAATTTGATAATTTTTCTTTATTAGGGCTGGATCCATTATCATTTTTGCTTGGCATGAAAGTTGAGCAAGGCGTGTTTGCTTCCGGGATCCCGCCGATGCATCTTTACCAGGGGACCCTTTCCGGCGCGGTGGCCCTGGATACCAAACATTGGGGAATGGAATTAAACATCGAAAATATGGACCTGGCAAAGTTTGCGGTGGTTGACCCCAAGTTAGCGGGATTAACCGGGTTGTTTACCGGTAAAATTGCAGGCGTTGGCAATTGGGGCGAGCATCGCTCGATCCATGGGGGAGGGAGCTTTAGCTTGACCAACGCCGACCTTAAAAATATCGCCATCTTTTCCAGCGCGCAGCAAGGGGTGGGCAGCCTGGTTAAGGACTTTCAGATGCCGGATTTCAATACCGTCACCGGTAATTTTGAGATTACCAATGAAGTGGTCTCCTTTCGCAACGCGCTGGCCAAGGCGCCCAATCTGGAGCTTAGAGGTTTGGGGACACTTGATTTTTCCAGCCGGGTGAACTTTACTTTGGGGGTAAAATTCTTGCAGCAAAGTGATTTTAAGACAGCCCTATTCATCTTTTTCCCTTTGCAGACCTTGGGGTTTGATCTGCTTTCTAAAGGGATAAAGGTGGAGATCAAAGGCGTTCTGCCTGATCTGAAGCAAACTACCTCTATTCAGCCGTTGGACTGGTTATCTGATGCTTACGGTCAGCAAAGCAGTTTTAATCCCAATCAGTATACGCTGGAAAAATTGTGGCCAATTGGGGACTAAGGTTTACCGTTCGGCAATTCTTTTTTGAAAGAAGCGAGAGTGTTTGCCCCCGCCGTGCTACTCACTATTGTTTTATGATGAGGCAATTATTCAGGATTGGAAAGTGATCTCGATTCCGTAAAGCGGGGATAATATTTCAACCAGAACGTTGTCAAACCCCGGTTCAGTAAATACTGGATCCCTTAGTATGTGGCGGTATCCTTGAAAAAAACCATTCGCAGGATCAAATTCCATTACTTCCTTAGAACCCCAAACAGCATTCTTAAAAACATTTCTGCACGCCCTTGCGGCAAGCGCGTGCGTTAGGTTTGGAAAATCGGGAAAACGTATTCCTAACCCACCACATATTTTACTAACTAGTCTTGCGGTTAATACGCTTCGAGGAACCATCCATCCAGTGCAAGTTTGACGTAAATATCCTCTGGTGGCTAAAGTGACGTTTGTTATATGACCAAAAAATATTTCACTGATTGCTTCTTGGTCGTATTTTCCCATGATCCCTAGGTTGCTGCATAATTTTTCATACTCTTGCAAAACCGAGGAACGAGCATAAGCATAAAAACGAAACCTTATTATGTCATCTTCGCTTATGCCACCATCAACTTGTGCCCAAGCTCGAACCGGTTCTCGTTGCGCCATCGCCCTGCGATGTAATTCTGCGGCAGCCGGGATCTGCATTAAGGCATGTCTGGCACGGGGAATATCAACAACTATGGGTGTGGACATCTTTTGTGACTCCTACTTATATATCGTTGAAAATGTAGCAAAATTTCAGGCATTTTTAATGTTATGATAGCTGCAATTACGTTGCAATTACGTTGCAATTACGCTGCAATTACGCTGCAATTATGTGAGTCGGAGGTTGACTTATATGCCGAAACAGAAAATAGATGCGGGAACGCTTTACTATGAGGTTCGCGGCAGCGGCGAGCCGCTTCTGTTAATCGCTGGGCTGGGAGCGGATAATTCGTGCTGGTCCGGAGTGGTTAAAAGGTTTTCTAGTCGGTTTCAGACAATTGTTTTTGATAACCCCGGTTCTGGACGAAGCAGTAACTTTAGAAAACCGCATACTATCCGACATTTGGCAGCTGATGCGGCAAGTTTGCTCGACTATTTAGGGATAGAGCGGGCACATCTGATTGGCCACTCAATGGGAGGATATATCGCCCAGGAGTTTGCGATCAACTATCCGGGGCGGGTTAATAAACTTATCTTGGAGGGGACGGCATCGGTTTCCTCCAGCCGGAACAACGCCCTGTTTTCTGGGTTTTCCAAAAAGCTCCAGGAGAAAGAAGCGGTTGAGGCGTGGATAAAGACCTGGGCGGTCTGGTTGTTTTCTCCCAAGACTGTTGCTTCAGGGACGTTTGTAAAAACTTTTATCAAACAGGCGGCAAAATACCCTTATCCTGCAAGTGCTGAAGGTTTTAAAGCTCAGGCAGAGGCGATGGCTAAATTTGATGCTCGCGGCCGTTTATCTGCCATCAAAGCCAAGGCATTAATCATCGAAGGAGAAGATGATATTCTTATCCGGCCGGAGGAGGCGGGGGGATTAGCAAAACAAATACCGGGAAGTAAAATCAGACTAATAAAAAACACTGCCCACTATTTACACATAGAGAATCCCTCACTATTTACGAAGATCGCGACGGAGTTTTTAGGAAACTGAAAAGGAAGCTCCGCTGGCTAGACGACGTTAGAACCTGCCTAACGGCAGGCAAGCCTGTTTGATAGGGGAGATGGTGAATCCCTTTGCGTAAATTAGTTTACCCCACCGGGTGACTCACTATTGTTTGGACATCTAAAATCCTGCACACGATGTGGGTATACAGTATAAAATAATATCATTTTAAAAGTGGTTTTTTGCCAAGCTTTTAACGATATATATATAGGAGAAAATTGTGGCTTCAACCATATTAAGAGATACTATAAGATATTCTGGGAAGGTTTGGAACAGCACGGCGGTTCGTGCTGTAGGTCGTAATTTAAGGGTCTTGGCTTTTTCTGCCCCGCTTCTTTGCCTTTCTGGTGATCACCAGGCGACAAAAGTGCCTGACTCGCAAAATATCCGCTCTCTCGTTTCTGAATTATGTTCTTCCCCACGCAGGGTCTTCACCGAAGGAAACCAAACGGCTGAAATATTTATTGAAAGTAAATTTAGGGAATACCTTGGCGACCGAGCCATGATTTCCCGCGTCAAAATCGAGACAGAACCGACAGAATATCTTCATCCAACCGACACAGCCGAATTACATAATATTATTGCCCGCTTGCCAGGGAAGGATTCTTCCCATACGCTGATTCTTGCCGCACATTTAGATTCACGGGGGGAAGGATTACATGAGGAAGTTGCTCCCGGTGCCAACGATAATGCATCAGGTGTTGCCGCATTGCTGGAAGTTGCCCGAAGAGTGGGTGCACATGAGCTACCTTTTGATATAGAGTTTATTGCATTTAATGGTGAGGAATATGCAACCATAATGAGTAGTGAAACATATGCTGCCTATTTGCCTGACCGCAATGCGATTTTAGGGGCAATACATATGGATATGTTAGGTGGCAATCAAGTCGCAAATCGACTGGTAATCGGCACGGGAGAAATTCATCGTAATTTTGCTGACCTTTTTCGACAAGCTAATGATCCTAGTACCGGTTTGGATGTTGCGGTAAAATTAGCAGGTTGCAACGGCGATGATTGCTCTTTTAGAAAACGGGGCATCCCTTCAGTAAAACTATCAGAAACGGCCGGAACGATTGTCCCTGCACCTTTATATCCAGGATATTTTTATTATCACACATCCGCAGACACCCCGGAAAAACTTAATTATACAGCGATTGCCGGCGCCGTAGAATTATGTGTAACTTTTATAAAAAATTTGTCCGAACATGATCACTGGAAGCAGCTTGTACGCACAAATAATGTTACATCAGATGAATTTGAAAAACTATACAACGATGCTTTTGATCCAGAAGATGATTATGCTTCTCCAACACCTTTACCAATTGATGCTGCTGGGTATGTGCATTGCCAAACCGGTTTGGTAAAAGCAACGGGAACAACGGAAGGTCGCCAAATTAATTATCCAGGTGTAAGTTACACCATTAAGGGTGGGGAAACTTGCTGGACACAGGCACGCAATGATTTTCTACAAGCTATCAGTTCCCGCCTTTCATATATGAGTAAATCTTCTGCAATAAATATCGAGCTCAACTATTATCCTAAAGGGAAAGTGCCTGTTTCTGGAACAGCTGTTCCAGCTGTGATGACTTTCCCATCTCCGTCGCCAAAAAAACCCAGACGAATTTCCATCTCATATAATAGTTTTGAAGATTATCCACAATTGGTTCCTTTTTTTGCTTCTTCAATTTTCCATGAGAGTTTCCATGTAGTAGATAAAGAAGATCTGCGTTGGAGTGCATTGTATGACCGTGGAACAATGTTAGGTACCTGGAATATATTTAATGATTATGTTTTGATAAACTATTATCCTGTTGTAGGACATTCGTGGGATTTCGATTCAGAAGGGCTGGCTAGCGCAGGATTAGCCTATATTATGTTCCCGCAAACCTTTAGGGAGATCATTACTACATTACAATCTAATGAACTACCATCTGAGCCATTTTCTAATGAAAACTTAAATCGCACCCTGTCCCTGGCCTTGCAACAAACGCCAGACCGGGCAGCTTTGCAACAAAATATTGAGGACATCTATCAATATATACGAACTGAATACTTTTCCGGCCATGAATTTGATGAAGATTTTAATTATTGATACATAAAATAACTAATTAAATAGTACCTTGGTTTTTTGGCTTCAGAAAAACAAATTTCAGATAATTTCTCCCCCGATTGGACGAGTTTCGCAACTATCTTATCCTTAATCCTTTAAGCCCTCAATCGGCTCTGGTATAATCCAAAGAATAATGAAGCAAAGCAATGATAATAACGTCATTGCCAGAGTAGTGGCGCAATACCGTGGACGATATAGAGTTATCAGCAAAAATGACGAGTTTTGGGCTGAGGTGACCGGTAAAACAATCTACCAAGCGACGTCTCAGCTTGATTATCCAGTGGTTGGCGATCTGGTTTGCATTTTTGAGCTGGGATATGGCAATTCTATAATTGAGAGTATCCTCCCCAGAATAAATATTTTGCAGAGGAAATCTGCGGGGAAGAATACTAGTCAGCCCATTGCGTCCAACATTGATACCGCTTTTATCGTTCAGTCGGTCGATCGTAACTTTAATTTAAACCGTTTTGAACGTTATCTTACAATTGTTGAGGCGGCCAAGATTAAACCTATTCTTGTCTTAAATAAATGCGATCTAATCACAGCGGAAGAGCTAAGCGAAAAAATATCCTCATTAGAAGCCCGGTTTAAGGATATGCCAATTTTATCAATAAGTGTTTTGAAGGGGGATGGCATTGACTCTCTTAAAAAGGCGATCAGGCCTCAACAGATTCACTGTTTGCTCGGATCATCGGGGGTCGGCAAGTCATCTCTTATAAATATGCTATTAGGCAGGGAGTTATTGAGGACAAGGGAAATTAGTGCTCAGACAAAAAAAGGTAAACACGTTACCACTCACCGAGAACTTTTTACTCTTGAAGGTGGAGGGATGGTTATTGATAATCCTGGAATGCGGGAAATTGGCTTGGTTGACGCAACGGATGGCGTTAGTAATGTGTTTTCCGAAATAGAACAATTGGGAAAGGGCTGTAGATTTGTTGATTGCACACATCAACACGAGCCGGGATGCAAGGTCCTTGCCGCGATCGAATCAGGGGATCTAAGTACCGAAAAGCATCAAAGCTATATCAAGCTACAAAAAGAGGCTAAATACTATGATATGACAAGTTTAGAAAAGAGACGGAAAGATAAGGGCTTCGGGAAAATGGTCAAGACCGCAATGAAGCAGATAAAAAGCCTGAAATAAGATAAACTCCGCTGGATAGCCTGCCCCGGCTTGCCGGGGATGAAGTTAGAACCTGTTTGATAGGGCAGATGGTTGCTTCCTTCGCGTAAATTTGGTTACCCCACGGGGCGACTCATTATTGTTTTGGGAAAGTGGAGGAGAGGCTTTCTTGATGTTTAACCAATGGTTGCGCAAACCCACTTATAGAATCTTTCTGCGTGCAAAACAATTTCGTGGGCTTCGCTACGGATAAAGTTGCGTTGTTCATATTCGACCAGATTTTTCTTTTTGATCACCCTTAAAAGATGATTAGCGGCAGATTTGATGTCTTTTAATTCTGCAAGTGATTGGAGTAGGATTGCTGCATCATCATGTTTTGAGCTGGTGCATTTGATGCCTTTTCCCCAAATGGTTAGGGCGTCATTGGCTGAAATACAACAATGCACTGCTTCTAATGCGGCTGAGTTCCAGCGTTCCTGCCGCAGGCAGTCTTTCATTGTGTCAAAAAACTCTGTAGCTTTCGATAAATAACCGGGATATTCGTTTTTGCTTACATTTTTATGCAGGATGCTTTTTGCTGCCAAGGTCGATCAGCTCCTCGCTGGTTTTACCGGAGATTGTTTTCCCGGTGCGCAAAATTGTAGTGATAAGTTTATCCTTTTCTTTTAATTTGTTTAGTAATTCATTTTGGGTAATGACTAATGGAGAAAGCATGTTTCCAAATTTTTGGATAAAGTCAAATTCAAGGCGAGCCAATGCGGCCACAACAGCCTTTTGTGTTTTTTTGTCTGAGGTAATTATTAATATGTCTACGTCAGAGGTTTCTCTAGCATGATTTTGAGCAATGCTTCCAAAAAGCATGGCCGACAAAATTGGGATACGGATTTTCTTGACCAGAAATTGTGCGATGGTTTTCAGGAGGTTTTCTTCTTTTCTGAATAATGGAATTAATAGCTCGGTTACCAGCATGTTTTTTTGATTGATTTTGTAGAGTACACTGCTGCCGGTATGATTAGCGAATACTACCCCAGGTTGTGACAGCTCGCTGAGGGCACTATGACAGGTTTTGTGGTCCATGTTGATGTTGCGTGCTATTTCTCGGCCGGTAAATTCCATGCCGGTTTTAAGCAGGAATCTGAGAATTTTAATTTTAGATTTTTGGGCTAAAAGGTTTTCAATGGGTTCCTTGAATTTCATTTTAGGTTTATCCTCCAGGGAAGAAAGTCCCCAATTGGGGAGTTTTGTCCCCATTTTATAATATGCGTTTTATCTGTCAAGTATGATTTTTGGTTTTACCCCTCCGTGCTACTCACTATTAATTTTGGCAATGATAACGATTTTTTATCGTATTACATAAAAATTAGCATTTAAAAACTGATTTTTTATCTTCATTTTAACGATATATAAATGGGAGAAATTATGGGGTATTCAATTAATGCGGCTTTATCGAGTGGGAGCTTTGCTGCAGGTAATATTTCTGCTTACGCTTCAGCCGGAAATAGGCAGGGGGGCATAAGATCTATTGTCGGTGTTGCTCCTCCGATTGTGTCTCCAATATTTAATTTCGCAACGTTAATGTCGCCTGATACGGTATTTTGTTGCCAAGAGGTGTTGCCTTTATTAGATACCGACATCGATCAGGCGGTAGCTACTTTGGAGCAAGTTGCTCTACAAGAGCAAAGTGAAGGGAGATATTTAAGTTGCAATTTTAAAAATAGATCTGCCTTGTATGGTTTTCTGGCCTCTCTGGATCAGGCATCTCGTTTGAAGATTGTAGAGTCGGTTTTTTCTAGAGAAAAATACTATTTTAATAACTGCTATGATGCTTTGACTAATGAAAAGGATTTTATCTGCTTGGTGCTAAATCATCTCGAAGAATTTAAGTCAGGACGGGTTCCTGTCCGCACCGAAGCTATTTTCGGGATGACATGGAAAAAGAGCCCGGGCATTGATTTTTCGGTTTCGGATACAACCACCATTGGCCAAGTTAACGAGTTTGTGTCTGCTAATCCAGAATTTATTCTTGCGGCTTTGTTTATGCTTAGTGAAAGGCCACGTGCTGTTTATCTTGGATGTTTGGAGGATGTTGCAAAAACAAGATTTAAACCTGCTGCGGTTTTTAAGAACTGCTTCAATGGTAAGCAGTTGACACGCCTGCAGAAAATCAATCAATTTTTTAATAATTATTTGGCGGAACCAAACAATCTTTTTGGTCCTCCCAATAATAGAATCGCGGGATTTTGGGAGCAGGATTTTAGATTAAATCCCGAGGAATTTGGGTTTACTTCTTTTGCAGGGCAAGTCGTCCCCTATGTATTTCATGAGTTGTCCCACGTTTTATTTGATCGAAATGTTAGGAATAAACCTATTCAAAGGGGCTGGACCGCACTTTTTGAAATGGCCAGGGGAATGGGACCATTTACCCTGGTTTCTGCCTTTGAGTTATTTGATGATTCGAATTACGCAGAAGTTCTTGATGAGTTTGGCCATCCCGCAGAAAATGAATATGAGTTTTTTGCTTCTTCGGTAGCCACTTTTTGCCAATTTGCGGATCAACTTGCTCGAAATATCGAAAATGCTTTAGATCCAACCTCAAAGCGAATTGGGATTATGGCTTGGGTGTTTTTACGAGATAAAATTTTTGGCGGGAGAGTTTTTACTGTTGAAGGGAATGACCCTTTTGCAGCTTATACTTATGACGATTTATTTGAGGAGCAGGTGGCGAGGATTGATCAAGCGAATATTCCGTTAATTCAAGCAAAAATACTTCCTGTGCGGCAGGCCGTGGATTGGGAAACCATTTTTGGGAATGGTCGAGTGGATATTGTATTTATAGGAGAAACCCACGGCTCTATCTTAACCGAAAACTTTTTGATTAATAACTTACCTGCACTGAAAAAGAGACAAGGGCTGGATTTTATTTGTATGGAGCAGTTTTCTGTTTCACTACAAGCAGCTTTAGATGCTTTTGACCCTGAAGTTGAGGATAACCATAGCCAGGTCATAAAAGATCATTTAATGCAACATTGGAACCATGGAGGGGGGGAGGCATGGATTGGTTATTACAATTTGTTAAAAGAAGCAAAACGTTTGGGGATTAGAGTGTTTGGTATAGATGAAGAGGGGAATGCTTTATCGCAGCAAGGATGTTCAATGAGAGATGATTTTATGGCTGGAGTCGTGGATGAATATGTTAGGACCCAGAGGGGGCAAATCGGCATTGTTTTGGCTGGGAGTGCGCACGTAGATTTACGCACTTCTTGTAACCTTCGGTGCACTGATGGCGGAGGGGCAAGGTTGAATCAGTATGTGCTTCAGAATAATCCTGAGATAAATATCGCTGTTTTGAATATTCTTGCCGAGGATTCTTATCTTTATTTTCCTCATCCAGTATTGCAAAAACAAGAACGTTTTGTGGTCGCGATGAGTCAAGCTATCGGGCCGCTAGCGCCCGCAGATGATTTTATGCTTAAGATGCCATATTTTATTGATACGCAAATCATTTCTCCTGACGATAGGGTTGCGGATTTTTTAATATATCTTGCTGAAAAATAATGGTAAATCGCATGTGTATGGGTAGATTGTATGCGGCGATTTTTTGGCTTCAGAAAAACAAATTTCAGATCAGAACTCCGCTGGATAGCCTACCCCGGCTTGCCGGGGATGACGTTAGAACCTGTTTGATGGATCAGCCGGCATAAATTACTGCAAAATAAGTTTACCCCACCATGCTACTTACAATTGTTTTGGGGTATGATTGAATGAGCTTTGTGCCCTCCCCATGTTTTATCCTTTATGGCTATTTGATGTTTTGGTATAATTACAATATGTCTGGTATTGCGGGGGTCTCTATTTTGGTTGCCAAGTGTTGCGTTCGATCATTCTTATCATGGAGTAGACATTCAAACCTATGAAAACTAAAATAATTTTAACCCTGCTTGTGGTTGGTCTTATTCTTTTTTCAGTCTGGGGAATAAACTGCGCTATCCGTTGTTCTCCCTGCCTTAAGTTCGAAGGCGGGATCAAGTATGTTTACGACTATGTGCCAACTGTGGTGCTGAAAGGCAGCTGGAAGGAAATGGGCCGGCAGTACGGCTTTCTGCTTTCTGCTAATATCCGCAGGGTATATAACCTTACTGCTCCCTATAAAGACACGTACAACAAAGCCTGTGGTAAAAAAAACTCTGAGATCATTGAGGATCTTTATCAATCCTATCCTGAGAAATTAAAGGAGTTTTTCCAAGGAATGTCCGAGACCTCGGGCCTTACCCTGGAGCAGCTTAAGGCAGCCAACTCGCTGGAAATTGTATTAATGTTCGGGAGCCGCATATACAAAGGCCGTTGTTCGGGGTTAGGAGTTGGGGGGGAATACTCAAAGGGAGGCAGGGTTGTTTACGGAAGAAACTATGATTATAACTCTGAGTTTCTGGCGCTGAATGATGATATTGTTGTGACAATATTTCATCCAGATGATGGTTCCGTCCCAGCCGCAATCTGCACCTGGGCCGGATGCATTTATGCTTCAAGCGGGATTAATCAATCCGGAATCTTTATTGAAGAAAATGATTGCTCTGGTCACGACCGACAGGCGGCAGGTGTTTATAAAACAGGTGATCACTTCAATGTCAAGAACTGGGTTAAGGATGATGCCTTGCTTCTATCCCTGCTTACCTCGGCCAAGAGCATGGACGAAGTAGACCTCTGGATGAAAAACAATTTTCCCGTTTATCCGCATAATATTGGCATCGCAGATCAGCATGAGGTCCGCTGTTATCAGTGGAACATACGTGAGCGGGTTCCACCTTCGCCCTATGTTCGTCAAGCCGAGGGCCTGATGGCGCAAACAAATCATTATTTTGTGATTCCGCAGGGTTGGGACCTGGCTCCATATTCTGAGGGGGACGGCACTGGTTCAACTGTGCCCGGGGGTAGCATTCCACGATTAAACAATCTCCTTCAATTAGCCAATCAAAATAAGGGCGCTATCGACCTTGCAGGAATGTGCGGCATTATGGATGTAGATTTTGAACATGGCGGTGCCACCGTTAACGCATCTTTATACCAGATTGTATGCGAGCCAGAGTCGTTTACATTTAAACTAAAGACACGGAAAAAACGTGATCGCTGGGTAGAAATTCCCGTTGCAACCTTGTTGCAGCGGTGAAAAATCGGTCGCACAATTGGATATTTTCTTTGGGTTGTTTTATCGGAGCCAGCATTTTCACTGATTGGTACAAGAAGAAACACAAAAAAGCGGATTAATAAAAAGGAAGCTCCCCGGTTGGACGAGTTTCGCAGCTGGCTGATGCTAAATACTTTTTTAGATCAAGGAGCTGAATTAGTTATAAATGATTGACAGGAAAACAGCTTTTTTGTAATATTAAAATACGCTAGGAAAGAACAATCTATGGAGGTTCTATGAAAAATTCATGGATAAGTCCACAGTTGCAGGTTCTTGTTCGGAGTTCGCAGGAAGAGGCCGTACTGGTGAATTGCAAATATTGGAATCCATCTTCGGGTCCTGACGACGAGTTCTCCTCATGCTACTCGCACACGAACCCCTGTAGCATACAATGCAACACACAGGGAGCGACGTGACATTGAATTTGGAATAGAGGAACTGACTGAAAAACGAATTTAATCCGCCCTTGGCTTCTTACGTAATCATTTCGCAACATACAATTTGGCTCCCCCTGGTAGACATGTTCAGGAACAGGCAAATTAAGGTTGATATAAGCCTTCAATACATTCAATCGGTGTTTTCTTGCCTTAAAATAGAGCCGATTTTTGCTTGAAGTAATTTTGCAGGGATAATATGCTAGGTTCCCTCGAATTAGGGTTTGCTGTGTTCGGTGATATAATAATGCAAATCAAATAATTTTGAAGAAGTAATGACATGGATAAAAAACCAAAACTGACCCAAGGCCAAGCCAAAACAAGGCTTCGTTTAAAGGAACTATTTGAAAACGAAGTTTTTAGCAAAGAATTTGCTAAGATTAAGACCCTTTTAAACAATAACAAACGCAATAAGTTGCTGAGGAAATTTGCGGAAAAATACTTGTTAGAATATGAGCCTGGAAGCCCACTGGTGGATTTGGTAATGGAGAGAAGCCCAAGGCTAAACAAGCAGATCGGACACGAATTAGACGTTTGCCAGCTATATGATGAAGTGGATGAGTATCTTAATGAGAATTTCCCTCTTGATTTTAATATCCCGCCCTCAAGGCATCCACACAAAAGAGCACAACTTAAGGCATTTCCTATTCACATGGGTATTAGCCCTTATGCGACGAAGCGGGACGTGTTGGACTTTATTTCAAAAAGATGGGGCCACATTAGGTATATGCTGGATGCTTATCTGGAAAATCCAAGAATTATTAAAAGAAAGCCAAAAACGGCTAGAGATAAGTTAATATGGAAAAGCCAAAAACTATCGGCAACCCAAATAGCCGCTTTAGTAAATAGAAGATATCCTGATGAAAATCTTACTTATTCTGATGTCAATTCAATTCTCTACTATTTACGCAAGCGACGGCAATCAAAAATAGTGTAATACACTTCGTTTTATATCCCGGCTGACTTCCTTGCGTTAGGCTTTGCTTAATGGAAACAGGCAAGGACATTTTGTTGGGGCCTAACGTAGCCCTTTCACCCGAAGATCTTAGTAAGCTAACGGATCTCTTCGCCATTTTTATAAAAATCGACCAAAGGTTAAAAAATGAAAGCAAGAATAAGTGAGATACAAATAACGCCGATTAAGGCTAAAGACGGGCTGGTGGCGATTGCCAGCCTTGTCTATAACGATGATTTTTATCTTGGATCAATCGGGCTTTATACAAGGCCGCAAGGCGGGTATAGGTTGACGTACCCAACAAGGAAAGTGTCCAGCGGTAATTTTAACCTTTTCCATCCAATAAACAAAAGGATTGCCGAGGAGATACAAAATTCCGTAATCAGTAAATTTGAAGAGGTAATGAATCTGTATGATCGACACAATAGTTTTAACCTTAAGTAGGGATATGTATCACTTAACCGATCCAGATAAATTTGAACCATCGGCACGCTGGATAAATGACACTACCGGTCGTTTGGGTAGTAGAGCCTTTATCGCGTCCAAGCAAAATCCGACAAGGTCTGACTTGCTTAACGGTATTTATAAACCTCGCCTTACGCTAACCAATCGTTTTAACCATTTGAGAAGATGGGAGGCAACTTTGAAGATTGAGTTATCATTACCTAAACTTCTTTTTGGCAATAACTTCGATGAAATGCAAGATTCCGATTTTGGAGCGGTCACTAATAAATTAAAGCAACGGTTAAAGGAAATGGGCGTCCGTGTTTTTCTGCCACTACTTATCAATGCTCCCGTGTCAGCCGTTCACTATTCAAAAAATATACCCTTAACAGATGGGACAACCCCTCACTACCTGATAGGCAAAATCAAAGAGGCAAATATCAAGTTATCACTTGATGTAAATCAGACAGACTACCGCAACGACGGCCACTGTTATAAATGGCATGCTAACTCATACGAAGTAGCTTTTTACGATAAAATCAAAGATCTTGAAACGGCTAATAAAAGCGAAAAGCGAGCAGTCGAAAACGATAATGCTATACAACTTAATCTATTTGAAGCATTTGAGGGAAGAAAACGGCTAGAGGTATTACGAATGGAGGTTCGGCTCAATAAACGGCAGAAAATAGGACAGCTGTTCCGCTTGCTTGGTATTCAGTCAGAGCTAATCTATAAAAACCTGTTTAATTCAACTGTCTCAAAAAATGTTCTTTTGCATTATCTTGATGAACTTGAGAGCAAACGTCTTGCCTTATTTGACTACAAACCAGCAACGCAAAAAGCCTTATTGGCCGATCTTATTATTAAAAACCCAAAATTAGGTATGAATAGAACTTTGCAGCTTTACGGATTGAAACAGGTGTTTGAAGCGGTAACACCTCGCGAATTAAGAGCAATGTTTGGTAATTACTGCCAAAGGAGCTGGTATAGGCTTATAGCAGAGGCGAAGAAGGTAATTCTGCCTGCCACAACAAGTCCTTTAAGCGTAATTCGTAAACATTTGACCAACTTTGAGCCGTTGAAACTAGTTGATTTTCAAAATGCCACCAAAGACAGGATGGGACTTGATAATGCCTGTAAGCCATTGTAAAGTAATTGTAAATGAACACACAAGAATACAAGTTAGCTCAAGAACTTGTCAATGTATTAAATGTATAAAGGGTCAATGTCATGACTATCTATCGCTATATCAAAGCGGGAAAACTAAAAGTATGTAAATTAGGTAAAGAATTTAGGATAGAGAAAATAGATTTTGAGCGATTCATGAAGGAAGCGAAAGGGAGATAATAAATATGGCAACATTACAATTTAAAGGAAAATCGGCAGTTTGGAATCATCATCTTGCTGTGCCATATCATACTCTTGATAAAGATAAAGAAAAGTCACGAAAAGGCGATGATGCTTCAGAGAATCTCATTATTGAAGGCGATAATCTTTTAGCACTAAAGAGTTTGCTCCCCAAATATCAAGGAAGGGTTAACTGTATTTATATTGATCCTCCATATAACACTGGCAAAGAAAACTGGGTTTATAACGACAAGGTAAATAATCCCATTATTAAAGATTGGCTCGGATCTGTAGTTGCCAAAGATGACCTTACAAAGCATGATAAATGGCTTTGTATGATGACGCCTCGTCTTAAATTATTAAGAGAATTACTTTCCGATGAAGGAGTCATTTTTATTTCCATTGATGACAATGAATTGCACAACTTGAAGGCTTTAATTGAAGAAATTTTCGGACAAAATAGATTTTTAGGGATGATCACTTGGATAAACAGAACAAAACCAAAAAATATGGGCAAGGCAAAATATGCCTTGCAACAGAATACTGAATATATCTTATGCTATTCAAGGTGTCATAAAGATAATTTTAATGGATTTATATTACCTGAAACATATAAAAAAAGGTACCCTTACAAAAAAGATGGAAACGAATATCGTCTTGAGGAAATTCAGCAAAGGAAAAATCTTGGCTCGATGCGCAGAAACTCAATGGTATACGAATTGCTAGGAATTACCCCAAAAGAAGACTATCGATGGCAATTAAGTCCTGAGAGCAGAGATAAATTAATTGAACAAAACAAATTAATTAAAGAAAGAACCAAAATATACGAGATAATTTTTAAAAAAGATGAAGAAGATTCTGCTTTCGAACCATTTTGGAGCCACAGGGAAGACGCCGGGACTGCGGAAAGCGCAAAAGAAAGCCTGGAACAGTTATTAGAATGTGATGAAGTCTTTGACAATGTAAAGCCCGTCGAACTATTAAAGCAATTATTTACCTTTCTGCCGGAAGATGCTTTATTTCTGGACTCATTTGCTGGTTCTGGGACAACAGCTCAAGCTATTCTGGAGCTAAATAAAGAAAGCGGAAAAAGAAAATTCATACTCGTTCAAATACCAGAGAAGATTGATAAGGATGCTCCAGCGTACAAAGCTGGTTTCAAATGGGTACACGAAATAACTCGAGAACGAGTATCAAAAGTAATTAAAAACTACAAAATAGAAAGCGGCTTTACCTATTACACTCTCGGTCCGTCCATAGATGAGGTATCTATTCTTGCCGGCATACTTCCAAAATATAATGATTTTGCTAAGTATGTTTTCTATCTTGCTACAGGCAAAAATCATCCTGATGACAAAAAAATAATAGAAAAATATTTCTTTGTAGGAAAAACATCTAATGAATCAATCTACCTTCTGTATGATCAGGACCTGGATTCATTAAAAAAACTTTCTATCACTCTTGATTGGGCAGAGAAAATACAGAAAAAAGACCCGGGTAAAAAGATTATATACGCGCCGGCATGTTTTCTGGATGAGGAATATTTGGATAAGTTTAATATAAAGTTTGTCAGCATCCCATATAATCTTTTTGAGAAGAAATAATTTTATGCTACTAAAAGACTATCAAATAAAAGTAGTCGAGAGGTTGAAACTCTTTTATTCTGAGGCAAAAGAACAAAAAAATACCATCGAAAAAATTGACAAGAATTTACGGGGTAGTCTTTCGTATGTTGACGCGCTTTATAGAGCATTGAGACTTGATTTTGCAGATCGTCCTGAGAATGGCCTGGGGGAAGTATATCCTAGATTTTGCCTTAAAGTTCCGACTGGTGGAGGGAAAACGCTCTTAGCAATAGAAGCTATCCGGGAGTATCAGAATCTTTTTGCTCAAAAAAGAACTGGTCTTATTGTTTGGATTACTCATAGAGATACTATTTATAGGCAAACAATAGAAAAGCTAAGAGATAAAAATCATGTCTACAGGCAATGGCTGGATCAATCCAGTGGGAATAAGACGCTTATAATTGAGAAAGGTTATTCGTTGCGAGAGCAAGATGTTAAAGAGAATCTAGTTATTCTGATGATAATGTTGGGGTCGACGAATAGGGCTACAAAAGAAGATTTGAAAATTTTCCAGGATAGTGGTGCTTATGTTGATTTTTTTCCTAGCGATAATCAATATGATAAACACCAAAAATTATTAGAAAAAATACCCAATTTAGATTTTATACCAGACAGTCTGTTTAATAGAAAGATTGTGAAAACAAGTTTGGGCAATGTCATAAGAACTACAAATCCTTTGATAATAGCGGATGAGTTTCACACAATGTTTTCTGATAATGCAAAAAATACTATTGATGGCCTGAACCCTTCAATGGTTATTGGTCTCTCCGCTACGCCCAAAGAGCGGAGTCAGATGAATGTGCTCATTGAAATTACGGGAAAAGAACTGTGGGCACAAGATATGATAAAACTGGATATGCACTTACATTCACCGACGGTAAGCGAAAACTGGCGAGAAATGCTAAAAGACATAAAGAGAAAAAGAGAAGTACTTGAAAGGGAAGCAATAAAACTAAATTGCAATAAAGGCATTTATATCCGTCCCATTGCGCTTATTCAAGTAGAAAGGACTGGTAAAGATCAAAGAGGAAAAGATTTTGTGCATAGTGAAGATGTGAGGGAGTATTTAATTGAAATAGGAATATCAGCTTTTGAGATAGCGGTTAAGTCTAGTGGGATTGATGAAATTGCAGAAGAAAAATTATTATCAGAATCAAGCGAGATTAGATATATCATAACGAAAGAGGCTCTAAAAGAAGGCTGGGATTGCTCCTTTGCTTATATTCTAGGAATCATACCTAACGCAAGAACAGAATCGTCTATGGCTCAATTAGTCGGTAGAATTCTGAGGCAGCCTTATGCAAAAAAAACAAGCATCAAAGAACTAGATGAGAGTTATGTGTATTTTACGAGAGGCGCTACACAGGACATATTAGGTAATATACAGAAAGGATTTCAGCAGGAAGGTTTGGGCGACTTAGTGAAAAATATCAGTCCAGAATCTGGGCCAACAGGGTCAAGAAAAATTAGAACTAAAATTAAACAGGAAATATTAAAGAAGTACTCAGAGTCATTATATTTGCCAGTCTGGGTTATAAAAGTCGGTAATTCGTACAGGCGATTTTCTTATGAGATCGATATAAAATCAAAAATCAGTTGGCAAGAATTTGATTATGCACAATGGATACAAATGGACATATTGCCAGTATTGGCTAAAACGAAGACTGCCTATGAGATTGTAATTAACCTAGATAGGTCTGATTTGAAAGAGTTAAATGAGGAAGATATTGATATTCTTGAAGTAAGTTATCTTGCCCGCAGAATTACAGATGTTGTTGAAAACGCTTTTATTGCCTTTGACTTGGCTAAAGATTTTATAAGAATACTTGGAAAAGTGAAAGATCAAAAGAAGCTGGGAGCTAATAGCGGTTTTATCATACAGGAAATCGTAAAAAAACTAACACAAGAAAAAGAACGGCAAGAGCAAGAGCTGTTTAATTCTCTGATAAAACAAAAGAAACTAACCTTGGCTGTTTCGTCTGATAAAGCTATAGGGTACTCCATACCCACGGAAAATGAAGTCTATCCAGAGGGCTACGAAATGTTCGCAAGAAATCTTTTTGAAAAATCAGACAAATTATCTATGAATACGCTTGAAATGAAAGTCGCAAACTTAATAGATAAAAATAATAGTGTAGTGTGGTGGGTCCGAAATGTGGCAGAAAACAAGGCTTGGTATTCAGTGAGAGGTTGGAAAAAGGGGAAGATACGGCCTGATTTTATTGTAGCTAAAAAAGGTAAAAATGATACATTGGAACTTGTATATGTTATAGAAAGCAAAGGAGAACATTTGATTGATAACCCAGACACGAAATATAAGGCAAGCGTTTTCGATAAAATAAATAATGAAAAAATTGAAGACATTGGATTAAATCTTGTTAAATTCAAACTTAATAAGGTGTTTCAGTTCGAGTTGGTCGGTGAAGGGGAAGAAGAAATAAAGATTGCTACTTTCTTAAATAAATAATATGAAGGCCATAATCGTCGCACGAGTTAGCACGGAAGAACAAAAAGAAGCCGGTAATTCATTGCCTGCTCAAATCGCAAGGCTTAAAAAGCATTGCCAAAACAAGGGTTTCGAGGTAGCAAAAGAATTTAGCTTTGATGAAAGCGCATACAAAGATCAGCGAGATGACTTTGATGGTATTCTTGATTTTGTTATCGAGCAAAAAGAGAAAGTAGCTGTTTGTTTTGATAAGGTAGATCGGCTGTCCCGCAACATATTTGATAAGCGGGTTTCTCTGCTCTATGAAAAAGCGTTAAAAGACGAAATTGAACTTCATTTTGTATCTGACGGACAGGTTATCAATAGCCAGCTTTCTGCAGTAGAAAAATTCAATTTTAGTATCAGCCTTGGCCTTGCTAAGTATTATTCGGACGCTATAAGCGATAATGTAAAAAGGGCGCAGGAGCAAATTGTGCGAAATGGAAAATTTCCCGGCTGGGCTCCTTATGGTTATAAAAACATTACGAGGGAAAACGATAAAAAGGATATCATCGTTGATGAATTTGAATCCCGTGTTGTGCAAAAGGTTTATGAATGGTATGCGACCGGCGCATATTCGATGAATTTGATTTGTGACAAACTAAAAGTAGAATATGGCATTAAATGGTCAAAGGGCTTTTTAGATAACGTCCTTAAAAACACTTTCTATTACGGACTTATGGTTTGGAAGGGTAAGACACATAAACATACATATCCGCCGATCATTACTTATGCGCTGTTTGATCAGGTTCAACAAGTAAAGGCTGGCCATAACAAAAAGAAATTTAAATATGCAGGGCTTCCTTATGTCTACCGGGGTCTAATTCGATGCCAGCATTGCGGGCTTGCCATTACACCCGAAAAGCACAAAGGGCATATTTACTACCATTGCACCGAATATAACGGTAAACACGGCGCTAAGTGGCTTAGGGAAGAAGATATAACCGATCAATTAGGCCAGGTGTTCAAAAAATTACGCCTGCCGGAACCTATCATGGATAAAATTGTAAATACGCTGAGAAATGTCCATGAGGATAAAAATCAATTCAGGGATAAGCAATTAGAGGAATTATCAAAAGACCGGCAAATCTATGTATCCAGAAGTGACAATTTATATGTCGATAAACTCGATGGGCGAATTACTGACGATACCTATGACAGGTATTATCAGTCCTTCAGGGATAAGATTGCCGAAATCGATGCAAGGTTAGCGTTATTGCAGGATGCCGAAGATAATTACTATATCACCGTAAAATACCTCTTGGACATTGCTAAAAGGGCTTATGATCTGTTCGTACGTTCGGAAGTTGAGGAAAAGCGGCAGATTATCAAGCTAGTACTTCCGAACCTTAGAATGGATGGTAAAATTTTGCGGTTTGAAGCGCAAAAACCGTTCGACTCACTGCTTGTTTTTGCAGATAGTCAAGAAATGCTCCCCGGGCTGGTTCGTTTCGAACTTTTAAGATCGTCATTCCAAACACAATTCATGGGTGCAGAAGCCGACTTTAAAATGGTGCGGGATTACCCAGCCAACCACCATCATCCCTATATAGTCTCTTGCGGTACGCTTGGTGTGTGTGTCTTGCATTGAATAAATAAAACTTTGAAGCAAAGATATTATGCGAAAGGGAAATGGCCTGGCCTAACGTTTTTCAATTTTAACAATGTCTTGGCCTTACGAATAATTTTAAATTTCATAAAAAATAATTTATCTTGCCCTTGCGCCTTGGCCCAAGAAAAAAGACGGAACAAATTACAAACTAATCTTATAAGAGAGAAGTACACTACAAAAGCATATTTAAAATATGGCCTGCGAAAAAATATTTTTGATTAATTAATATTAACAACTATAGACAAAGTTCCCCTCCCCACGAAAAGTGCTCCACACTTTTCTCCCCAACTCATTAATCGCGCTTTGCTTCGCATTATCATAAAACTTAAGGTAAAAGCACGATTAACTCGCCCCACCACCCAATCCTTTGCCTTCTAATTTCCCCAAAGACAATTAAAGAACGCGCATATTATATTTTCCCAAACGCCCGCCCATTCCGCACCAAAACCCCGGGAATCCCGCACCAACCGCAGGGAAACCCGCACTTTCCGTTGCCGCCGACATCCGGGGGGAGTTATAATCAAAATATGCCAGCCAGCCCAAATCAATCCGCAGCTTTAACCCCTAGATACAAGCAATTCCTTGTTGCCATCTTTTCGGAAAATAAATTGCCTGCCGATTCCAGCCAATTCGAATGCATAACAAAAAGATTTATTTCCGTATTAACTGATAGGGAACAGCAAATTATCAATATGCGCTATGGCTTAACCGACGGCCAGCCCAAAACCCTCCAGCAAATTGGCGATCTTTTTGGGGTCAGCAGAGAACGCATCCGCCAGCTCGAAGGAAAGGCTCTAAGAAGGTTGAAACATCCGAGCCGTAGGAAAATATTGGAATGTACAAAATACGATTTTATTCGAGCAAGCTGACTAATGCATCAAGATATTTCTCAAAATCAACAGGTGAGGGATTGAAATCTGCGAAATGAGACTGTAGCCTGAGAAGCGTTGTTTGAATGGTCCTTTCGCGGTTCTGTCGCAATCCTTCAACCAGCCCAGGATTATGCTCAGGAAGATCTGCGTCTCCCTTTCTCCAAAGGAAATCCTCTTTTAGCGTAGGGAAATTTGGCAGATTAGATAACGCCGCTACTAAGGCATTGTCCAACCGATCAACACGGTTTGAAAACAGTACAGAAATATCGGCTAAATCAATTGGCCCTTCAATTGCAATACCTTCAGGGAAATTGCTGGCACTGTCGGATAATCGATCGCGATAAGGTTCGGCTTGAATTCCTAAAACTATCACATTGTGAGTCATTGGCAAAAACCGATCCTCTCGGGAAATTTTTGCGGCAAAGTCACCAGCATAATCCATAACGTTAATAAGGCTTGGGGTTACAAATGTATGTTCGCCGGGAGCAATCCTTGTGCAGTAAACTGGGCGCCCGTGTTGCAAAGATTCCCTGATGGTATATCTTTCGAACCACGACTGCCTGCAGGCCCGGTATAACCGGCGTGTATTATCAAGTCGTAAAGTATTAAAATCAATTTTTCGAAAACCTTTCATCATAAGTTTTCCCCTTAATTCCCTAACCTAAACCCCTGCTCAAAAATTTCCTGCCCGGCTTGCCTCGACATAAAAGTATGGTGGGAAGAAATATCCGCCACCATTGGATCAAATGGGAGTGTTTCTACCCGGCAACCAAATCTTAACTTACCAATTAAATCGGTAATTTCCGTACGGACATGAAATTCGGCTTTTGGGGAGGCCATTGCCAACCATAAATTGAGAGCGGCCTGCGCCATGCCTACTCCTGGAGGTTGAGGCATGATCAAGAAACCTTTTTCAACTGTTCCGCGCAAATCTGCCCAGCTTCCAGCCAACCCAATATCTAATAAATCTTCATAGCTTTGTGGTAAAAGATAAAATCGATTGGCGCAGGCATAATCCTCCAACGTGAATCTTTCAGATACCTGTAAATGGATTGCGCTTGCGTCAATTCCTAAAACCCACCGTTGTGTCCTGTCGGCCAGCGCCGCCCCAAAACGCCCATCCCCACACCCAAAATCCACCTGCAACCTGCCGCCTTGAGCTAAATGCGCCCGTAACGCGGGTTCGCGCGACTGGTTTATTTCATAAAAGCGTTGCCGACGACAAGCCGCCGCCTGCTCATGCTGCTTCAAAAAGGCGGCTAATTGTGGATCTTGAATAAATGTTACACTACGTGTGCTCATGTAATGTTATCGTCAAAATATCCCCCAAATTTCGTTTTTTCATGCCCCTTTTGCGCTATAATCTTTCCATGCCCGACCCGGTGGAACGCTTGAATACGTCTCAAGTGACCGACCTGCTTAACGCGGCCGACGATCCACGCGACCGTGCTATCCTCGTTTTATTTTTAAATACTGGCGTTTTTTTAAGTGAACTCATTGACCTCAAAGTAGATTCAATTGACTGGGAAAACAAAATCCTCAAAGTTAGCGGCAGCCGTCCACGCCAAATCCCACTTAATGACCAAGCCTTTGACGCGCTCGCCAAATGGTCCCACCAGCGCGTCAACGTCCCCACCGACTATTTTTTCATAACCACCAAAGGCCAGCCCAAACAACTCTCCGACCGCGCCGTCGACAAAATCATCCGCCAAGCCGCCGCCCGCGCCAAAAC
>Ga0265296_1000746_pt1 | contig 44615 bp, 34 predicted proteins | sample MunlanPumphouse1_FD_189073 | JGI IMG/M metagenome (GOLD analysis project Ga0265296, IMG submission 189073) | Groundwater microbial communities from a municipal landfill in Southern Ontario, Canada - Pumphouse #1 | ecosystem: Environmental > Aquatic > Deep subsurface > Groundwater | place... | reverse complement strand
GCCTTTGCTGGCGATTTTTTCAAGGAGTGTTGGGGCTTCATCTTCGTTCCTTCGTCACTACGACGAAGCCCCAACACTCCTTAAATCACAACCTCAAATCTGTGCCATTGGTGCTGACGGGGGACAAGACACTGATCGACTTGGGTGTCCCCAAAAGCCGGGCCAGCTATATTTCTTGCTTTCTCGCCAATCGTTCAACTGCGCTCATGAATTTAGCAAAGATGCGCGATAGTGGCGTCACAGAAGGCAAATGGCTGTATTCCGGTGCTCCGTGTTACGCGACAAACGCTCCCAGCATTTCCCAGGTGGCCATGGACGACGCGCACAGGATCGCGAACGGGAAGAGGTTTCCGCTCGACAAAGGCTTGAAGGTAAATGGCATATGGACATTTCCAAGCTTGGAACCCGGCTGCAAATGCGTAACCATTGCATTTGTGCGAAGGCTTGATTGAATGGCTGACTGATGAGCGAACCGGAACGGCATCATTTTCTGCCACAGTTCTATCTGAAACGCTGGGATAATTCGGAAGGTAAAATCGAAACTTATTCCCGTCGACGGGGCCAAATTCATATAAAGAGTTACGTCGCAAAGGGGGTCGCTTACGAGCGCGGCCTTTATTCTCTTGAGGGCGCACCAGCGAAAAAACGTAATAGCATAGAGCGGGAGTTCATGGGCCCAGTTGTGGATGACCCTGCCGCAAAAGCGTTGCGGTTAATGCTTCGGGAAGACGAAGGTGAATTTACAATTGAAAGGCGCGTGGCATGGACGCGTTTCCTCATGTCCTTGCTGGTGCGCCTGCCGCCGCTGCTTTCCAAGATCGAGGCCGACGGCGACGCAGCCCTAATCTCCGAGATGGAGAGAGCGCCCGAGGAATATGAGGCACTTCGAAAACCGGGCGACCCCTTGACGCCGCAGGAGTTCTTGTCGGTGCGTGGCCTCGATTGGGTGTTAAATAATTTCGGACGATCACTTATTCCGGGGCTTATCGAAAACCCAAGGATGACGAAGGACATCGCGCATATGCATTGGATCGTCCTGCGCTACGGGGCAGGGCCTTACGGTTTTGTAACCAGCGATTTTCCTATTTGCATGCACCCCGGACTTGCGCATCAAAACTGTCTCATCTCCCTGCCCCTTTCTCCTACAGCCCTGTTCCTTGCTGCTCACGACGTTGAACTGCTCAACCAACTCCGCGCTCTTCCGCCCGCAACGGTCATAAATGCAGCTAACAAGATTGTGATCAAAAGCGCCGAGCGTTTCGTTTACGCCGATGATCGTCAGTATCGGGGTCTGGTCGACACTTATCTGCGACCTGAACCACCACGACAGACCAGTGGGCCAACCAGCGTCCACTCTTGCTAATGAACTGCTACCGACAGTCAGTCATTGTCCCACCCTATTCCGGCCATTCGTTTCCGATCAGGATGCGATCAAAATCGCTGTCAGGAGAGACTGTGACACGCTGTGACACAAAACTATGGCACGCGAGGCATCCAAGTTCTAAAGTATGTCCATATAAATCAACATTATATGGAAAGCCGTACACCTGACCTTCCTTTCCTCGCGGGGCATCCAGCTTTTCCCACCTGCCATGCCGCCGCGCAAAGGCCGCGATCCGCGATCCGGATATTCCCCGATCGCGGCCTTTGCGCCGCGTCGCGATCCAATATATTTGATTTCGCGGCGATTTGCACCAATGGTGGCGGCCGCGCGTGCGGGTATGTGGTGCTCCGGGGTGCTGGCATGGGAGGATGAAATGCTGCAAAGCGCGCGCGGGGTCGGCGCCATGGCCGCCTGAACGATTTCAACGATAGGAACGAATGACCGATGCCAACGCTGTCGTGGTTGACGCGCGAGACGGATGTGAAGCGCGCCGACGGCGTGGCGTACCGGTTGCTGGAGCGCGACGATGCGCTGAGCGCCGGGGCGGCGGACGCGGGCAATATGCTGATCCAGGGGGACAATCTGGAGGCGCTGAAAAGCCTGCTGCCCTATTATCGCGGGCAGGTGAAATGCATCTATATCGACCCGCCGTACAACACGCGGTCGGCGTTCGAACATTATGACGACAATCTGGAACATAGCCAGTGGCTGGCGATGATCTGGCCGCGGCTGGTGCTGCTGCGCGAACTGCTGGCCGAGGATGGCAGCATCTGGGTGTCGATCGACGACAATGAGGGGCATTATCTCAAGGTCATCATGGACGAGGTGTTCGGGCGGCGGAATTTTGTAACTAGCTTTATTTGGCAGAAGGTCGACAGCCCAAACGAGAACCAAAGCAAAATTACGCCCGATCACGAATACATGCACGTCTATGGAAATGAGCGAGCCATTGCTTCGTTCGAACGAAAGGCCGATGAAAGCCTTCTTGATGCCTATCCTCAACGCACACCCGACAACCGCCGCTATCGGGACCGCTTATTGAAAAAAAATGGCAAGGCCAGTCTCCGCGCAGACCGACCGTCCATGTTTTTCGAGGTTGCGGGTCCTGACGGAAAGCCAGTGCTACCCATCCACGATGACGGTCGTGAAGCGCGATGGTCGCTAGGAAAAGACACGGTCGAAGCGCTTGTCGCGGCCGATGCGCTAATCTGGAAACAGCGCGAACGCCAAGGCCAGTCCGTTTGGGTTCCCTACACCCGCGAATACGCGCCGCAAAACCCTGTTCGACCTCATGCTACAATTCTGTTGGATGTGAAGACCTCGCGTCAGGCAAAAGCGCACCAGAGGGAAGTGTTGCCGCACGTTGACGTTTTTGACACCGTAAAGCCGGAGCAACTATTGGAGCGTGTGTTCAACATCGCCACCAAACCCGGCGACCTCGTCCTCGACTCCTTCCTCGGCTCGGGCACCACCGCTGCGGTCGCGCACAAGATGGGTCGGCGCTGGATCGGCATCGAGATGGGCGATCATGCCGTGTCGCATTGCGCGCCGCGCCTGCGCAAGGTCATCGACGGCGAACAGGGCGGAATCAGCGCGTCGCTCGGCTGGCAGGGCGGCGGCGGCTTTGCCTTTTACCGGTTGGGCGAGGCGGTGTTCGACGGCGACGGCGCGATCCATCCCGGCATCGCTTTCGCCCCGCTCGCGGCGCATATCTGGTTTTCGGAAACCGGCGTGCCCCTGGCGGGCCGGGCCGACACGCCGTTCCTCGGCGCGCATGACGGCACCGGGCTGGCGCTGCTCTATAATGGCATACTCGGCGACAAAAGCGTGTCGGGCGGCAATGTGCTGACGCGCAAGACGCTCGCGGCCGTCCGCGCCGCGGCGGGCGATTTCGCGGGTCCGATCACCATCTATGGCGAGCGATCGCGGCTTTCACCCGAAAGCCTGCGCGCCGAGGGCGTCACCTTCAAGCAAACCCCCTATGACGTAAGGGCGCGCTGATGCAGCTCAAAACCTATCAGAGCGATACGCTGTCCGTATTGGAGCGGTTTTTCGAGGATGCGCGGCTGCGCGGGGCGAAGGCGGCGTATGAGGCGATAACGCAGGTGCCCGAACAGGCGAAGCGCCTGCGCGGCTATGGCGGCAAATATGAACCGCTGCTGGGGCAGGAGGACATGCCCTATGTCTGCCTGCGCCTGCCGACCGGCGGCGGCAAGACCTTGCTCGCCGCGCATGCGGTCGGGGTCGCGCGCGATGCGTGGATCGACGCCGAATTTCCGCTCGTCCTGTGGCTGGTCCCCACCAACATGATCCGCACCCAGACGGTCGATGCGCTGAACAATCCGCGCCACCCCTATCGCGCGGCGCTTGACGACCGGTTCGGCGGGCGCGTCCGGATTTACGACATCGGCGATTTCGCGCGGATCCGGCCGCACGATCTGGCGGGCCATTGCTGCATCGTCGTCGGCACGCTCCAGACGCTGCGCGTCGAGAGCACCGACGGGCGGAAAGTCTATGCGCATCATGAGGAGCTGGAACCGCTGTTCAGCGCGGTGCCGCGGCGCATGGCGGGGCTGGAGCCGCTGGGCGCCGATGTGGCGGCAAAGGTCGGCGGGCATCCCGATGACATCCGCTATTCCTTCGCCAATCTGTGCCACCTCCGCCGTCCGTTGATGATCGTCGACGAAGCGCACAAGGCGGTGACGGGGCTGTCGCGCGAGATGCAGGCGCGCGTGAACCCGTGCGCGATCGTCGAATTCACCGCGACGCCGCACCCCAAAAGCAACATCCTGCACAGCGTCAGCGCGATGGAGCTGAAGGACGCGCAGATGATCAAGCTGCCGGTGCGGCTGGAGGAACATGCCGACTGGGAAAGCGCGGTGACCGGCGCGATCCTGAAACGCGCCGAGCTGGCCGAAGCGGCGGCGAAGGACCGCGCGGGCTATATCCGCCCGATCGTCCTGTTCCAGGCCGAGGACCGGAACCGCGAGGTGACGGTCGAGGTGCTGCGCCGCCATCTGATCGACACGCACCATATCGACCCCGCCGCGATTGCCGTCGCGACCGGCGATCAGCGCGGGCTGGACGGCATCGACCTGTTCAAGCCCGATTGCCCGATCGAATATGTCATCACGGTTGAGGCGCTGAAGGAAGGCTGGGACTGTTCCTTCGCCTATGTCTTCTGCTCGGTCGCCAATATCCGCAGCGCGACCGATGCCGAACAACTGCTCGGCCGCGTGCTGCGCATGCCCTATGCGACGCGGCGGGGGGCGCCGATGCTGAACAAAGCCTATGCCAATCTGGTGTCGAAATCCTTTGCCGAAGCCGCGAACACGCTGCGCGACCGGCTGGTCGACATGGGGTTCGAGGAAAGCGAGGCCGAAGCCAATATCGAGGTCGAACAGGGCAGTCTTGATGGCGGCCTGTGGGGCGAAAAGCGGCGGCCGCGGCCATCGACGCGCATATCGGTCGACGCGCCGCCCGAGGCGCTGGCGGTCGTGAAAGCGGCGGCGCCCGAAAAGATACGGGTCGAAACGACGCCGGGCGCCGCGCCGGTCGTCACGCTGACGGGCTTTCTGCGCGCGGCCGAAAAGGCGGCGATCTTTGCCGCCCTGCCCGACAAGGCGGCGCAAGCGGTGCGCGAGGAAGTCGCGCGTTATGAGGCCGAGCATGCGCACCACGCCTCGCCCGCCGAACTGGCCGGGGATTTCATCGTCCCGCGCCTGATGGCCTCGGTGCAGGGCGAGCTGGTCTTTGCCGATACCGACATTTTGGGCGAATTTTTCGACTGGTCGCTGGCGGATCATCCGGCGCAGCTGTCACCCGCCGAATTTGCGGTGCGCGATACCTCCGAAGCGTTCGAAATCGATCTCGACGGCGACCATCTGATGGTGCGGCACAGCGACCAGTCCGACCAGCTCATGCTCGACGTGCCCGTCGATGGCTGGACGCAGGGCGGGTTGGTGAATCTGCTCGCGCGGCAGGTGCGGCAGGCGGACAGCGCGGTCGGGCATGGCGAAATGGTCGGCTGGCTGTCCGATGTCGTGCAACATCTGACCGGCCCGCGCGCGATCCCGCTGGCGACGCTGATGCGCTGCCGCTTCGTCCTGGCGCGAAAATTGCGCGAGAAAATCGCCGCGATCCGCGCCGAAGTGCGCGCCGGCGTGTATCAACGCTGCCTGTTCGCGCCGGACGCGGCGCCCGGGCTGTCGTTCGAAAATGGCTTCCGCTTTCACGACGGCATGTTCGCGGGGGTGCCGGTCTATCGCGGGACGAAATATCGCTTCGCCAAACATTATCTGGGTTGGGACCGCGTGCCGGCCTTCGACGGCGCCGATGATGGCGAGGAGTTCCAGGCGGCGCAGCAGCTCGACAGCATCGGCGACGTCGAATTCTGGGTCCGCAACGTCGCGCGCCACGCCGATGCCTTCTGGCTGCCGCTCGCGCACGGCCGCACCTATCCCGATTTCGTCGCGCAACTGAAGGACGGGCGTTTGCTCGTCGTCGAATATAAGGGCGCGCACCTCGTCGCCGAGTCCACCGAAAAACAGGCGATAGGGCAGCTCTGGCAGGCCGCGAGCGCGGGCAAGACCATCTATGTCTTCGCGGAAAAAGCGCGCGGCGGCATGACCGTGAAACAGCAAATCGCCGACGCCATCGAAAGGGCCGGGTGAGTCGATTCAGAGGATCGTGCCGTAATTCGGCATCGACTCAATTCCCGTTCGACACGAACGGGTAGGTGCGTCACATTGAAGCCTGATGAGATTAGGTTCATTACACGCGTCATTGCGAGCGAAGCGACGCAATCTCCAGCTATCGTTCATCCCGGCCGAGAGCTGGAGATTGCCGCGTCGCTTCGCTCCTCGCAATGACGATCCAGGTTGAAGTCATCACGCTTTATCCGACCGGCACATCCTCGCCGTCGATGCCCTGATATTTGAGCTGGAGATAGCGTTCGCGCGTCGCGAGCTTGTCGAGTTCGCCCGCCGCCAGGCTGCGCGCGGCACTGCCGATCTCGCTTTCGAGCATCTTCAATCCGCCGACGAGCGTTTCGTCGGGGGTGCGCCCGGCGTGCGCTTCGGTGCGCAGCCCCGCGGGGATGCGCTGATAGCCCGCGACGAGTTCGGGCAGATCTTCGCCGACGAGCTTGCGGATATTCGCCGCCGCTGGGCTCGATGCGTCGAGCGTCTGGAGCTGCGGCGCGAGCAGGTCGAGCTGGACGCCGATGCCGTCGACAAGCTGGCGCGCGGGGGCGGGGAGCGCGGGGCGCTGCGCCTCAAGCCAGATTTCGGTGCGGCCGGCGAGCTGCTTGAGGTCGGCCTTCGGCAGATCGGCCTGGCGCGGCTCGGGGAAGGGCGAGCGGCCGAACAGCACCGCGACCCCGATCAGGAGGATGAACAAAGCGAGCAGCCCGGTGAAGCCGAGCGGCTGGATCAGCGCGCCGAACAGCGCAGCGCCGATCAGCACGATGCCGCCCGCGATCAGCACGCGGCCGAGCTTTTTATAGAGGTGCTGGCGGCGCAGCGCGACGCTCTTGGTGCCGATCGGGCGGCGGCGTTCGCGCGATCGTTCGATCGCCGAAGCGGCCGTAATCCGGATCTTGTCGACTTCGCTCATGCTCATGATGTGCCTTAGCCTTCGAGCGACGCGAGCGGGCTGTCGGCGCCGCCGACGCTCGCCTGCGCCTGACTTGCGCCCTCGGCGCGCGCGATATAGCCCTTCGACTTGGCGACCTCGCCTTCGAGCGTTGTCACCGTCGTCTTCATGCTGTCGAGCGCCTTCAGCTTGAAGGTGTCGATCGCATCCATCGTGTCATAGATATTCTGGAACGCGCGCTGGAGCGTCTCCATCGGGATCGTGCTCGACGCCGCTTGCTCGTGGATGCGCGCGGTATTGTCCTTGAGCATCTTCGACGTGCCGTCGATGATGTTCGCGGTCGTCGTGTTCAGCGCGGTGATCTGTTCGAGCACGAGCTTCTGGTTCGTCATCGCCTGCGCGACGGTGATCGCGGTCTTGAGCGCGCCGACGGTCGTCGTGCTCGCACGATCGACGCCCTTCACCAGCTCGACATTATTCTTTTTGACGAGGTCGAGCGCGAGATAGCCCTGCACCGTCACCGCCATTTGGGTGAGCAAATCCTGCGTCCGCTGGCGCGCATAGAAAAGCGCATTCTCGCGCAGCACCTTGGCTTTCGCGGGGTCGACGCCGTCGAGTTCGGTCGCCTTGGCTTCGAGCTTGGCGTCGAGCGTGCCGGCGATGTGGACCATCTGCTCGAGCTTGCCCATCGCTTCCCACAGCTTGCGGCGCTCAACGTCGATGGCGGCATTGTCCATCAACAGCTCGTCCTTGCCGTTCGACAGCGCGGTCAGGATGCCGCCGATATGCGTCTGTGCGCTGCGGTACTGCGCGAAATAATTGCCCACCCTGTTGCCGAGGATCTTGTCGAAAAAGCCGCGCTTCGACAGCAATTTGCCGTTCGCCGACGGGTCGAGCCGCTCGACCGTGTTGCGCAATTCGATCAGGTTCATCCCGATGTCGGTGTCGCGGTCCATCGCCTTGATCGGGCGGTCGAGGAAGCGGTTCGACTGGTTCGCCGCCTCCAGCATTTCCTTGCGGCCCATGTTGGTGATCTGGTCGACCTTTTGCCCGAAGGCGGGCGAATTGACGTCCTGCGCGACAAGGTCGTCGATGAAGCCGTCGACGCGTTCCTCGAGCTTCGATTTCTGCTCGGTCGACAGCGGCACCAGGCCGGCCGCTTTTTCGGGGGTAACCACCGGCACCGGGTCGGGCGGGGTCAGCTTCAGCTCATCGGTCGCGGTTGCCGTCGCGGTCAGTTCGCTCATTCGTCTTCCTTCCAGCCACCCAAGTCAGCAAATGGGCCGCCTGCCTATATGGCATGCGGTCCTGTGTTATTCAAGCACCACACCCTGTCCCGACCGCAGTACCGGCGCGATCCACGCGGACAGGATCAGTTGCGCCATATGATAGACGAGGATCGGAACGAGCACCATGCCGGCGATGGCGGGCGGGAAAAGCGTCGCGGCGAGCGGCGCGCCGACCGCGATGCTTTTCTGCGCGCCCGAAAAGAGCAAAGTGATGCGGTCGGGGCGTGCGAGCTTCAGCAGCCCGCCGAGCGCCCAGGCGCCGCCGAAGGACAGCGCGAGCAGCGCCGCAACCGCGGCGAACACGACGGCAATCTCGCGCCCGTCGAGCAGGCTCCAGATTCCCGCGACGACGGCGGCCGAAAAGGCGACATAGACCGCGATCGCGATCGCGGTACGATCCATGAAGGTCGCGAGGCCGCGATGCGCGAGCACCCAAGGCCGCAGCCAGCGCTGGACGAACTGTCCGGCCACGAAGGGCACGAGCAGGATCGAGACGATACGCAGCACCGCCTCGCCATGGATCTCGCCTTCGGCTCCGGCAAGTAGCGCGAAGAGCAAAGGCGAGAGCGCAACCCCGCTGAGGTTGAGCAGCGCCGCCGCGACGACACTCGCCGCGACATTGCCGCCCGCAAGGCTGCTCGCCGCGGTCGCCGACTGGACGGTCGACGGCAGGATGCCGAGGAAGAGGAAGCCGAGCGCGAGCGTTGCGGGGAGCAGCGGCGCGGTCGCCGCCTGCGCCGCTAGGCCGAGCAGCGCCATGAAGCCGAAACAGAAGGCGAGCGCGCTTCCCTGGAGCTTCCAGTTGCGGATGCCGTGCAGCACTTCGTCCCGCGGCAGGCGCACCCCGTTGAGGAAGAAGAGGAAGATGATCGCCGCGGTCGACAGCGCACTCGCGATCGGCACCGCCGCGCCGCGCACCGGGAGCAGGCTCGCGAGCAGGATCGTCGCGAACAATATGGGGACGAAGCGGTCGGGAAAGATGCGGGCCAGCATTGTGAGAAGCGATGGCGCTATCCCGCCGCGTTGGCAAGCCATCGGGTCCAATCATTCCGTTCGCATCGAGCCCTTCGACTGCCTTGGCAGGCGCTCAGGATAAACTTCCGGCTGTGCCGGAAGTCGAGATGCCGTGAAGGCGGGCGCTAACGATGGGTGTCCCGACTTCGCTCGACACGAACGGAAACGGGATTATGCAGGCGCGATGGCCCATATCCTGATCCTCGCCGCGCTGCCCGAAGAGGCCGATGCGCTGTTTCCCGGCACCGGCGAACGCGTTGGCGGATTGTTCGCCGAACGGCGGCTGGCGGTCGCCGGTCACAGCCTCGCCATCGCGACCTGCGGGCTCGGCAAGGTCAACGCCGCGCTTTGTGCCGGTACGTTGGCGGGCGATGCCGATATGCTGCTGATGACCGGCACCTGCGGTTCGCTCGGTGCGGCGCCCGGCGCCTATTGGCTCGCCGAGGCGTTGCAGCATGATTATGGCGCGGTGCAGCCCGGCCTGTTTCGCCGTTACCGCGCCGGCGAATGGCCGATCGGCGAGGCAGGCGAGGCCCATTTTTCGGCGATACCCGACCCCGGCCTCGGTCTGCCGCACGCGCGCATCGCGAGCGGCGACAGCTTCGTCGCCTGCCCCGATGCCGCCGCCGACCTTGCGGCGCTCGGCGCGACACTCGTCGATATGGAGGTCGGAGCGGTGGCGCAGGTCGCGGCGCGGCTGGGCAAGCCCTGGGCGGCGATCAAGGCGGTCACCGACGAAGCGAACGGTGACAGCGCGGGCGATTTCCACGCCAATCTCGTGCGTGCCGCGCGGGTCGCCGGGCAAGCGGTCGAGCGGCTGATCGCGATGGTCTGACCGTCGCTTCGTCGTTCCGCGGGGGCCGCGTTTGTGATAGGCTGGCGCCCGTATCGACCGCGGGAGAGACTCGTCATGCGCTATCGATCTTCACTATCCATCGCCGCCGCTTGTGCGATTTTCGTCGCGCCGCTCGCCTTTGCGGCGGGCGGCGGGGGCGGGGGCGGGGGCGGCAGCGCGCCGCCGAGCCAGAGCGCCTACGACCCGACGGTCGACTACAAGAAAGGCGCCGATGCCTTCGCCTCGGGCAAATATGACGAGGCGGCGAAGGCGTTCAAAAAGGTCGTGTCGGCGGTGCCGAAAAACCCGCAGGCCAATTATCTGCTCGGCGCGAGCTATATGGCGCAGGGCGATTTCTCGCGCGCGGTGAAGCCGCTCGAAGCCGCGGTGCGCTATGACGAGAAGATGATCGACGCGCGCCGCGACCTCGGTATCACGCAGGCGAAGCTCGGCAAGGCCGAAAAGGCCGGCGAGCAGCTTGGCGCGCTGAAAGCGATGCAGGAAGGGTGCGCGGGGACTTGTGCCGATTCGGCGAAGCTCACCGACGCGATCGCCAAGCTGGAGGCGGCGGCAGCCGCGGGCCCGCAGGCGCAAAGCGCGGTCGAGCCCGAGGTGCGGCTCGCCGCGGCCGAAACGCTCGATGCGACTTATGTTGCCGCCGTCGGGCTGATCAACGAGCATCGCTACGAAGCCGCGATCGCCAAGCTCGACGCGGCGTTGTGGGCGGCGGGACCGCATCCCGATGTGCTCACCTATCTGGGTTTCGCGAACCGCAAGCTGAAACGCTATGATGCGGCCGAGACCTATTATCGCGAGGCGCTGGCCATCGCGCCGGCGCATCGCGGCGCGCTCGAATATTATGGCGAATTGAAGCTCGAACGCGGCGATCTTGCGGGCGCCAAGGCGCATCTGGCGAAACTCGAGGCGATCTGCGGTTTCGGCTGCCACGAAGTCGACGAGTTGAAGCGCTGGATCGCCGCGGGGCGCGCATCCGCAAGCTGATCGCGTTCGCGGCGCTGCTCCTCGGCGTCGCGGCGACGCGCGCCGATGCGCCGTCGGCGTTCGAACAGCTGCGCTGGACCGCGCCGGGGTCCGAGCTGGCGCTGCTGTCGGCGCAACCCGCGACGTGTCTTGCCGCCGATGACGATGCGCTCGTGCGTAGCGGCCGTGCCCTGTTCGGCGCGCCGACCTTGCTCGGCGGGCAGGCGGCGAAGGCGGGGCTGAGCTGCGCGAGCTGCCACATCAACGGGCGCGACAATCCGCATTTTCTGCTCGCGGGCGTGTCGGCGGCGCCGGGGACGGCGGACGTCACGAACAGCTTCTTCAGCGCGGCGCGCGGCAATGGACGCTTCGATCCCGTCGTCATTCCCGATCTCGCGATGCCGGGAAAAGTCGCGCGCGATCGCGGTACGCGTGCGCTCGAAGCCTTTATCCGTACCCTGATCGTCGAGGAATTCGGCGGGCAGGAGCCGACTCCGGCGATGCTCGATGCGCTCGGCGATTATGTGCGCGCGGTGCGTGCCTGCCCGAGCGAGCCGAGCGTTGGGCGGGGTCTCGGCGATCAGCTTGCGGCTATCGACGACGGCGTCACGAGCGCAGAGCTGATGCTCGATCGCGCCGACCCGCAAGGCGCGCGGCTGTCGATTGCGTCGATGCGCCATCAACTCGGACTGATCGCCGAACGCTATGACGGGCCGGGATTGACGCGCGAGCGCGATGGGTTGCTTGCTGCATCGCGCGCGTTGCAGGCGATCGGCGAGGACGACGCTGCGCGAATCGGGCCGGCGCTCGCGCGCTGGAAAGGCGAATTCGACACGGGGCTCGCAAAACGGCTGCGCCGCGCCGAGGGACGTTCGCTTTACGATGCAAACCGTCTGGCAAAATCGCTGCGCTAGTTCGCGCCATCGGCAATCATGTTGCGCCGCAGCACCCATTCTGTTAGGGGCGCGGCGTTTCGCGGCGCTCCGGGCGCTGCCCCCTTCCAATAAGGCTCTTTCGCATGTCTTTGCGCAATATCGCCATCATCGCGCACGTCGATCATGGCAAGACCACCCTCGTCGACCAGCTATTCCGCCAGTCGGGCACGTTCCGCGACAACCAGCGCGTCGAAGAACGCGCGATGGATTCGAACGACCTGGAAAAGGAACGCGGGATCACGATCCTTGCGAAGTGCACCTCGGTCGAGTGGGGCGAAGGCGCCGACCTGACGCGCATCAACATCGTCGACACCCCGGGCCACGCCGATTTCGGCGGAGAGGTCGAGCGCATCCTGAGCATGGTCGATGGCGTCATCCTGCTCGTCGATGCCGCCGAAGGCCCGATGCCGCAGACCAAGTTCGTGACCGGCAAGGCGCTCGCGCTGGGCCTCAAGCCGATCGTCGTCGTCAACAAGATCGACCGCAGCGACGCGCGCGCCGCCGAAGTGCTCGACGAAGTGTTCGAACTGTTCCTGACGCTCGAAGCCAATGACGAACAGCTCGACTTCCCGATTCTCTATGCCTCGGGCCGCGGCGGTTTCGCCTCGGACAGCCCCGACGCGCGCGAAGGCACGCTCGAGCCGCTGTTCAAGACGATCGTGTCGCACGTCCCGACCCCGGGCCTGCCCGAGGACGGCCCCTTCACCTTCCTCGCGACGCTGCTCGACCGTGACAATTTCATCGGCCGCATCCTGACCGGTCGCGTCCAGTCGGGCACGATCAAGGTCAACCAGCCGATCCACGCGATCGACATGGACGGCAAGGTGATCGAAACCGGCCGCGCGTCGAAGCTGCTCGCGTTCCGCGGGCTCGAGCGCGTTCCCGTCGAGGAAGCGCGCGCGGGCGACATCGTCGCGATCGCGGGCCTTGCGCAGGCGACCGTCGCGAACACCATCGCCGACACGAGCGTGAGCGAGCCGATCGCCGCGCAGCCGATCGATCCGCCGACGCTGTCGATGCGCTTTGCCGTGAACGATTCGCCGATGGCGGGCCGCGAGGGCAGCAAGGTGACGAGCCGCATGATCCGCGACCGCCTGTTCCGCGAAGCCGAAACCAATGTCGCGATCCGCATCACCGAAAGCGCCGACAAGGACAGCTTCGAAGTCGCGGGCCGCGGCGAGCTCCAGCTCGGCGTGCTCATCGAAACGATGCGCCGCGAAGGCTTCGAACTCGGCATCAGCCGTCCGCGCGTCCTCTATGGCGAGGACGAGGCCGGCAAGCGCACCGAGCCGTATGAAACCGTCGTTATCGACGTCGACGACGAACATAGCGGCACGGTCGTCGAGAAGATGCAGATCCGCAAGGCCGACCTCACCGACATGCGTCCGTCGGGTGGCGGCAAGACGCGCATCACCTTCAGCGGCCCATCGCGCGGCCTGATCGGCTATCATGGCGAATTCCTGTCCGACACGCGCGGCACCGGGATCATGAACCGCCTGTTCGAGAAATATGGTCCGCACAAGGGCGTGATCGCGGGCCGCCAGAATGGCGTCCTCATCTCGAACGGCAATGGCGAAGCCGTCGCCTACGCGCTTGGCCCGCTCGAAGAGCGCGGCATCCTCTTCGTCTCGCCCGGCGAGGCGCTGTACGAGGGCATGATCATCGGCGAAAATGCGAAGCCCGACGACCTCGAAGTCAACCCGATGAAGTCGAAGCAGCTCACGAACTTCCGTTCGACGGGCAAGGACGACGCGATCCGCCTGACCCCGCCGAAGCGCATGACGCTGGAACAGGCGATCGCCTATATCGACGACGACGAGATGGTCGAAGTCACGCCGAAGAATATCCGCATCCGCAAGGCGCTGCTCGACCCGCACGAGCGCAAGAAAGCGTCGCGCAAGAAGGAAGCGGCGTAACCACAGTATCGACGGTGACGCCGCGTTTTTTGTGAACGCGGCGTTACCGGCGGTTCAATTCTTTTTTCATGCGAAGAGCATAGCGTCGGACCTTCTTGTACGGGGGAGATGGCGATGACGATGCGCGTGGAAATCGAACGGCTCAGGAACGAACATCGCCGGCTGCTCACGCTCGCCAGCCATTTGGGGCGCCATATTGCGGGCGCGTTTCCCCACGACGCGAAAGCGCGCGAGGATTTCAACGCGGTCCGCACCCGGTTCCGCACCGAGCTGATCGCGCATCTGAAGCGCGAAGACTGGGTGCTCTATCCCTCGCTTCTCGCCAGCGGCGACCGCCAGCTGACCGATACCGCGCAGAATTATGTCGATGAAATGGGGCATATTTCGGATGCGTTCGCCGATTATAGCCGCCAGTGGCTGCCCGACGCGATCGCGGCCGATTGGCCAGGTTATTGCGCCGCGACCCAGGCTGTCCTCGGCGCGCTTGCCGCGCGCATCGAGCGCGAGGATATGGGGCTTTATCCGCTGGCGCTGACCGTCGAGGCGGTCAATGCGCAGGGCGGTCGTCCGCACACCGGCATCGCGGTGCAACCGTCCGCATCCTGATCGCCGGTATCGGCGCGCCGTACAGGGCGAAGCGGCACGGAAGGCGGCCGGACACGCGACGCCGCGCTTGAATTGACGCCCGGCGAAGCGCATGAGGGCGGGGCGTCAGCGGCGGGGAGTCGTCCGCCGCTCCGGTTCGATGCACGTCAGTCCTCCGCATCGGTTGGCGCATTTTCCGTTTCGTGGGAGGCCAGGTGTTGGGACGGTTGATCCTGTTCAACAAGCCGTACGGCGTGCTCAGCCAGTTTACCGATCGCGGCACGCCAGAGGCGCGCGCGACGCTGTCCGACTATATCGACGTGCCCGGCGTCTATCCCGCGGGTCGGCTCGACCGCGATAGCGAGGGGCTGCTGATCCTCACCGACGACGGCGCGCTGCAGGCGCGGATTGCGTCGCCGAAGCACAAGACGCCCAAAACCTATCTGGCGCAGGTCGAGGGCGAGCCCGATGCGGCCGCGCTTGAGGCGCTGCGCCGCGGCGTCACCCTCAACGACGGCCCGACGCGCCCCGCGACCGTCCGCCGCATCGACCCGCCAACGCTGTGGGACCGCGACCCGCCGGTGCGCTATCGCAAGAGCGTCCCCGACTCATGGCTCGAACTGACGATCACCGAAGGCCGCAATCGCCAGGTCCGCCGGATGACCGCCGCGGTCGGTTATCCGACGCTGCGGCTGGTCAGGTGGCGGATCGGGGGGTGGGAGATTGGCGAACTGGCGCCGGGGGAATGGCGCTGTCAGCAATAGCGGCTCGGCTCCTATTCCTGCCCAAGCTGCGCCCGCAGCGCGTCCAGGCTCCGGCAAAATTCGGCTGAAGTAAGGTCGCGGGCCGATGCGAGCAACTCGCCCGCCGTAATCACGAATAAATCCGTGTTCGAAAGATAAAGCCCACCCTGCCGTAATTCGGCAGCTTGCTCGCTCACGCGCTTTAGGAGTCCGGCCTCCGACCATATCGTCGGGCGCACCGTCTCAGCCTTTCGGCAGACCAAGATTGCGTCCAAGCTGATTGGGTCCTTGGCTGCCGATTTGGGGCTGGCAGCTCGCAGCTCGGCATGCAGGGGATGCGAAGCCACGACGGCTAAGCCTGCGCTGCTCAATGCTTCTTGGATTGCCGCCCAACCTTCGCTGCGCGAATGATGGAAACTGAACACTAAAACGCCATCGGCTTTCAGCACTCGGGCGCTTTCCTTCAGAACGTTGCCAAGCTGCTTCGCGAAAAAGGCGGCTTCCTTGTGCTGCACTTCACCACTTGCACCAGAATCATCGCTTGAAAAAAAGACGTATCGGCCATCGAGGGCCGGCTTCAACCAAGCATAGAAGAAATCGCTTAGCTCGCTGTAATGGATGAAATCGAAATAGGGTGGGTCCGTTATCACGGCATCGACGCTTTGATCGGGCAGTGGCAACGACGCGCTGTCGCCGTTCAGGATCAGCGCGGTTTTCTCGTCGTGATCGGACCTCCATTTATTCACAATCTTCGGCGTGATCGATTCACTGGCAATTACCTTGGCGGCTTTGGCTTCATTCGACGGCGCCCCCAGCTCGAAAGGTGCGTCCAGATAGCGTTTGGCCGGCAGCAATCGCGATTCGAACAAGGTCGCAAAAGTGCCGCTGCAACGTCTTCCGCCCCACACACTGCTTTCCAATGGGGTGCGTTCAGGTTTGAGGATATGATGCGAGAACATGTGCCGGACTGCGCCCGTGCCTTCGCCTTTGAAGCTGCAGAACCTGTTGTTGAACTCCAACGTGCCCGAAAACAGGCAGAGCATCTGCTCCTGCGCGGCAAAATCTTCGATTTTCAGAATCTCACGCAATAGAAGCCCTAGGCAAAGCTTTTGTCTGTCATTGAAGAAATCCGCCCACTTCGTGAAGCCATAGCCTCTAGCCTGGTTGGTGTTATGCCCAGGACGGACAAGGGCCGTGGGGATCGGCAAATCTTCTCTGGCAAGCCGCTCGGTCGCTTCGCGATACAAGGCGAAGTCGGCCTCGGTTGGGGTTAGATATACTTTCTCGCCATCCTCTCTAAGCGCCATCAAAGCGTAGAGGCGCTCGGGCGTCGGCGAGCCATCGGACGGCAGCAAGCTCTTGACCTTATATTGGTCGCCCCCTTTCCCCGTTACAGTTTGGCCGGAGGCCGGACCAAGCTGCGGATTGTAGCTGTTGCTGCATTGCGGACAGGTCGCGTTTTCGGCGTCGTAGCGGCCTTGGAAGACATGCCAGCATGACGGGCATAGCATTTGCGCTTTGGGGCGTTTCTTAGGATAGGCGTCCCGCGAAAATATATAACTTGAAAACAAGGGGATGCGTTCACCCCCAGGCGTTTCAACCTCTTTCACCCAGAAGCCATAGAGGACAGGAATCGGCTTTCCCGTCTCCCTGTCCAATGTCGAGTAATAACGCTTGATTTCGCCACTAATACTCTGCTCAAGCGCCTCGAATGTCTCGCGCAGGGTCTTTTCGCTGACAGGCGTAAGGGCTTGGCGAACTAAGAAGGTGCTGACGGGATTAATGTCGCAGCCGACAACCGAGCAGCCCAGTTTCAGGGCCTCGCCTAAAGTGGTCCCGCTTCCCATGAAGGGGTCGAGAACAACCTTTCCGCGGAAATCGTGCTTCTCGTAAAATTCATCCCAAATATTTGTGTCGGCGTCTGAAAGTGCTCCGAGCACAATCGCCCGAAAGACGGAACCCAAGCGCGTCGCCCACCATTTGTGGATGTGGTATAACGGCCTGCCCAGCTCCTTGCGCCAGCTCTCACGCTCCGCAAGGCGGCTGATCGGAACGATGGGGAAGCCATGCTCGATGGCCTTCGACCCGACATCGGTTTCCGTGGACGCAGGCTTGAGTGCCGAAAGGCTCATTCCAGGGCCCCATTATCGTCGATCGGCTGGACGCGTCCAAGGACCATCGAAACCGGCGTGGGGGGCTCGGACGCCAAACGATATGCCTTGAAATCATAATGGGTGCCCGCTTTCGGATTAGGGACCGTCTGCGGGACAATCACGTTGGTTCTGAGGTCGAACGAGTATCCGACGACGAGGTTCGGGCTTTCCGTGCGCCGCAAATCTCCAACGGCTACAAAGCGATCGTCCACTGGCCAGTCGGTGGGCAAAATGAGCGTCCGTAGCCCTGTGGTGCCTTCGGTCAGGGCGAAAGGCGTCGGGGCCACATACATTTTTCGGTCACGGATCATAATATCCCCGTAACTGCCAAAGCCCTTCACGTTCTTGTTCTTGTGGACATAGTCGTGATCCGAGTTCAGAAAATCGCCGTGGCACATGACGAGGTCGATAACGGGGTATTTCTTCGGTCCATCCACCGGTGCGTAAGGCGTCAAATCCGCTGGATAGCGACCGAACACATAGAAAACATGTCGCCCGTTGTGCATGCCGGTCGGAACCTGGCTGTTGCAGTCATAGTCGCGCTCACGGCCAGGCCAGGCCAAACCTTTTAGCTCGAATCCCTCAGGCGAGTGAACGAGGGCAAAATCGGGATAGGTGTTACGTCCTGCTTGGTCGTAGCTGGTGCCCGTCGCAACCAGGCGCTTCTCGAACCAATTCTGAAAGTGAAATTCCTTGTCCTTCGCGCTTACCAATTCAATCAGCTCACCGCTGTTGATGGCTTCGACCGCGTCGGCGAAAATGTCGAGGCACATCATCTTTTCGGGGTGCTGGGTCATACGCGCTTATTTCCGCTCTCTGGCCGCCTAAAATTGGGGCCTAGAACAAAAGAAAAACCCCCTCAAGCTCCGCGCCCTGTCGCGCGGCGGGGCGCGGACCTTTGACCCAGGCGAATTGACGTTGAACAGGTCCGCGCGAAGGGCGCTTCTGGCAATACCGAATCGGCATCCGGCGCTTTATGCGCCAGATGCCGATCGCGGGGGAAATCAGAACTTCAGGCGCGCGCCGACATAGAATTGGCGGCCATTGTCATAGATCGCGCGCGGGCGGTCGCGGGTGCCCGAATATTGCTCGATCTTTTCGTTGGTCAGGTTGATCGCGTCGGCGGTGAGCGCGATATTGTCGGTGATGTTGACGCTGACCGAGGCGTCGAGCGACGAGAGCGCGGCCTGATTGAGCGGCGCCGCGCGGTCGATGTCGATGAAGAATTTCGACCGATAATTATACGACAGCCGCGCGCTGACGAGGTCGTTTTCATAATAGCCCGTCAGGTTGAGCGAATGCTTCGAATTGCCCGGGATCGGGTCGCCATTGTTCGCCTTGGCGTCGGAGTAAGTATAGTTCACCACCGCGCCGAAGCCGCCCCAGATCGGGCGCGACACCTGGAATTCAAAGCCCTGATTGCGCCCGCCGTCGCCGTTGCTGCGGCGGTTGATCTGATAGGGGCAGTTGAACAGGTTCGGATTGCCGCCGCCCGCCGCGACGCAGCCCGCGGGCTGCGACCCCGGCACAAAGACGCTCGGCAATATTTCGGTCGAGGTCGTGTTGACGATGTACGACTGGATGTCCTTGTAGAAGGCGGCGAGCGCGACGATCGTCTCGCGGTCGGGATAGAATTCGATCGACAGGTCATACTGGTTGGCGCGGTACGGATCGAGGTTCGGATCGCCGCCGCGTCCCGTCAGCAAGGTGCCGTTGAGATCGACGCCGGGGGTGATGTCGACGAAGTCGGGGCGTGTCACGGTCTTGCCCGCGGCGAAGCGCAGCACGACCTGGTCCGACAGGTCGACCGACAGGTTCGCGCTCGGCAGAATGTCGGTGTACGAGCGTTTCGCCCGCGACGGCGTGAAGCCGCCGAACGGGTTGGTGAACTCGGGGTTCGCGCCGCCGATGATGAAGCCGTCCGAGGTCTGCTTCGTCTCGACCACGCGCACGCCGACATTGCCGCGCCAGCCGTCGCCGCCGAATTTGGCGAGGCCGTAACCGCCCCACGCCTTTTCGTTGATCGAATAGGTGTTGCCGGGGACGAGGAAGCGGTCGGTTCCGGGTGCGGTCGCCGCGCCATAGATCGCGCGCAGCTTCGCCGGATCGACGCGCCAGTAATCCTTGAGCGTGCCGGGCGACGCGATATTGTCGAGGAAGTCGCCGGGCATGCCGCTGCCGGTCGCGAAATCGGCCGAGGTGCACGGCGCGCCGTTGCAGCGCAGGCCCGGCGTGAAGACGCCGCCATTGGTCGCGAAGCGTTCGGCGACGCGGTCGTGGTCGGTATATTTGAGACCGAATTTGAGCGCCGTGAGCGGCCCCCATTCGACCTGCTTTTCGACGTCGAGGTAGAAATATTTCTCCTCATCGTCGTTCGTCACCGACTGCATGCGCGCGAAGTCGGGGCGGATGCCGAGCGGATTGAGCGGATTGGGGTTCGAGAAGCTGACTTCGGGCCGGCCGCTGCGCAGGTCGTAGGCGAAGGCGCCGGGACCGGCGAACTCAATGAAATTCTCGTTGCTCGTGTCGCCGTTCGCCTTGGTCCAGCCGCCCTTGAAATGCACCGACAGGCTGTCGACGGGGCGCCAGGTGAGGTCGAAGTCGGCCGAGACGGTCTTGGCGACCGCCTGCCGGTCGATCGCGTCATAGACGACGCCAAAGCCCGTCGTGCCGCCCGTTGCCGACGCGATATTGCCGGCAACCGCGACGCCGTCCTCGACCACCGCACCCGTGAACGTGCCGCCGCCACCGAGCGCCTGTTCGCCCCATGCGATATAATTCTGGTTGAAGTTGTCGGCGTTGAAGCGCGAGTAGAGGCCGGTGATGTTGATATCGAGCGTGTCGGTCGGGCGGAACTGGATGCCGATATTGGCGCCGTAGCGCTCGCGGTCCTGTTCGAACAGCGTCGAGCCGATCAAGGTCGGGACGAGCGCGCTCTGCCCGCCGCCGACGGGGAAGGAGCGGTAGCCGAAGATTTCGAGCCCGTCGCGGCGCGTGCGACGCTTCTGATAGATCGCACCGACGAGGACACCGAAGGTCTCGTCGTCATTCTTCCAGCTTATGAGACCCGAAACCTGCGGGTCGACCTTGCCCGACAGATCCGAATAGGCGGCCTGTGCCGACGCCGAAAGTGTGAGCGGGTCGAGGTCGAGCGGATTGCGCGTGATGACGTTGATCGTGCCGCCGACCCCGCCTTCCTCGACGTCGGCCTGCGGGCTCTTGTACACTTCGAGGCGTCCGATGATCTCGGCGGGCAGGGTGAGGTAGTTGAAGCTGCGCGTCGAGGCGACCTGGTCGAGGATGAACCAGTCGGCGGTCGCGACGCTGTGGCCGTTGAGCAGCGTCTTGGTGAGGTTCGGCGCGGTGCCGCGCAGTGAGACGCGCTCGCCCTCGCCGAACTCGCGGTTGACGACGATGCCGGGGACGCGCTGAAGCGCTTCGGCGACATTCTTGTCGGGGAATTTGCCGACATCCTCGGCGGTGACGACGTCGGCGATCACCGACAGGTCGCGCTTGGCGTCTATGGCCTGGCGGAGCGAGCCGCGGATACCGGTGACGACGATTTCGCTTTCCGCCGCGTCGGCGGCGGCCGGGGCTTGGGCGTGGGCCGCACTGGCGGCAAAAAGCAGCGTACCAATGCTGGCCGAAGCGAGCAGATATCTTGCATTGGTCATGTTTAGTCTCCCTCTTTTTGATCTTAGATCAGTTTTGCTCTGATTTTCGAGGGAACTTATACATACCAATCTATACGTCAAGCTCGATATGGCGCAATTTAGTACCAATACAGGCAAAATATGGGGTATTGTGGTATTTTATTGGTATCATTAGCGCTCTAGCCAATTTTTGCGCGCGCGACTCCGCAAATGGCAGCGCGGATGCGGCCGGGCGGCTAGAAATCGGGAAGTGGCTGGCTCGCGAAACCCCAGCCCCTGAGTTCGGGGCTGGCGGCGCGCGCGAGCAGGTCTTCGGCGTCCTTGATCGTCCAGGCGCCCGCCTTCCGGGCATCGGCGAGCGCATCCCAGCCGATCGGCACCGCGACCGGGGCATTTTCGCGGGCGCGCGCCGAATAGGGCATGATCGCGGTGCTGCCGCGCTGGTTGCGCAGGTAGTCGATGAAGATCTTGCCCTTGCGCTTCGCCTTGCTCATCGTCGCGATGAAGCGGTCGGGCTCGGCGAGGCTCAGCGCTTCGGCAAAGCGTTTCGAGAAATCCTTGTGCGCGTCCCAGCTGTGCCCCGGATCGAGCGGGACGACGACGTGGACGCCCTTGCCGCCCGAGAGCATCGCGAAGCTGACCAGCCCGATGTCGGCGAGCTGGCGGCGGATGTCGGCCGCGGCTTTCTTGACGTCGGCGAAATCGAGCCCTTCATCGGGGTCGAGATCGAACACCATGCGGTCGGGCTTTTCGAGCGCACCCACATGGCTGTCCCAGCCGTGGAATTCGATCGTTCCCATCTGGACGCAGGCGAGCAGGCCGTCGGCGTCCTCGACATAGAGATAATCCTCGTGCCCGCCGTCCTTCTCCTTGATCGGGACGTGCAGGACATGGTCGCCGAACGAGCCCGAATCATGTTTCTGGAAGAAGCATTTCTTGCCGCGTCCCTGCGGGCAGCGGACGAGGCTGATCGGGCGGCGTGCGATGTGCGGGAGCATGACGGGGGCGATCGCGGCATAATAGTCGGCGAGGTCGCCCTTGGTCGCCTTCGCCTCGGGGAAAATCACGCGGTCGCGGCTGCTGATTGTCACGTCGCTTGCCGGTTCGGGTGCGGCTTGTCTGATTTCGGGGGTCACGTCTTTTGCCTCCTTGTCGCTGCGCAGGCCGAGGAAGCTTGCGTGGCGCACCGATCCGCTCGCGGTGAATTCGGCGAAGGCGATTTCGGCGACGAGATCGGGTTTGAGCCAATGGACCTTGCGCGCCGATGCGGCATCGACCTCGAGCGGCGCGGTCTGGCGTTCGCGGTTCGCGAACTTCCTGGCGAGGTCGGCCATCGTGCCGGTATCGAAGCCGGTGCCGACATTGCCCTTGTAGACGAGGGCGTCGCCTTCACGTTGGGCGAGGAGCAAAGAGGCGAAGGGGCGCGCCTTGGTCGACGAAGGGTTCCAGCCGACGAGGATGAATTCCTGCCGCCGCGTGCATTTGACCTTCACCCAATTTTTCGAGCGGCGGCCGGAGTAAACGGCATCGGCGCGCTTCGAGATGATCCCTTCCTGCCCCGCACCGCACATCGCGCCATAGAGCTTTTCTCCCGCGCCGATGACATGGTCGGCGACCGCGATCGGCGGCGCGGCGTGGCGGAGCAGGGCTTCGAGGCGTTCCTTGCGTTCGAGATTGCCGAGTTTGGCGAGCGATTGGCCGCCTTCTTCGAGCAGGTCGAAGGCGAAGAAGAGCAGCTCCGTTTTCTCGTCCTGCGCGCCGTGGCCGCGCTTCAGGACCGCTTGCAGCGACGAGAAATCGGGGTTGCCGTCGCTGCCGTAAGCGACGATCTCGCCGTCGATCAGGCACGGCGGCAGGTCGAGCGCGGCGATGTGGCGGACGAGCGGGGCGAACTTGTCGGTCCAGTCGAGACCGTTTCGCGTGTAGACGCGCACGTCCGACCCGGCGGCGGCGATTTCGGCGCGGTAGCCGTCATATTTGATCTCGTGAAACCAGCCGTTGCCGCCGGGGACGGCATCGACGAGCGTCGCGAGCTGGAGCGGGCGGAACTTGGGTGGCTTGCCCTTCGCCGCGGGTTTGGCGACCTTCTTGTTGTGCGCGGCGGCCGCCGGCATCTTTTTCGTGAAGGCCGCGCCCTTTGCGCCTCTCAGCGATTGTTCGCCGCCCTCGTCCCCCGCGATCTCGGCCATCGTGCGGCCGGTGAGGACGCTGGTGAGCTGGCGCCCGACAAGGTCGTCGGTGCCGCCCGCAAAGGCGTCGTCGACCTTGCGCAGCAGCCAGTTCTCGCGCTTTTCGCCGGGGCGCGGCTTCATGCGGACGAGCAGCCATTCGCCCTTCATGCGTTCGCCGTTGAGCGTGAAGTGGAGATGGCCCTTGCCCAAATCCTTCGCGCTCTTGCCCGCGATCGGTGCCCAGGTGCCGCGGTCCCACAGCATCACCGTGCCGCCGCCATATTCGCCCTTGGGGATCACCCCCTCGAACTCGGCATAGCTCATCGGATGGTCTTCGGTGCGCACCGCGAGGCGCTTGTCGGCGGGGTCGGCGCTCGGGCCCTTGGTCACCGCCCAGCTTTTGAGCACGCCATCGACTTCGAGCCGGAAGTCGTAGTGGAGCCGCGTCGCGTCGTGCTTCTGGACGATGAAGCGGTTGCCCGTGCTTTTTTCGACCTTGCCCGCGGGCTCGGGGGTCAGCTTGAAGTCGCGCTTGGCATCATATTGGGCGAGGGGGTCGGGCCGGGGCATCAGTGCCATCCCGCCGTGTGCCCCTGCGAAGGCAGGGGCCCATCACCCGGCCTCGCCATATCGATCAACCTGGACGGAAAAGAGGAGAGGGCAGGTGATGGGCCCCTGCCTTCGCAGGGGCACGGGAAGGGGAGGGATGGTGCGATTCGCACGGGCGTCAGGCCCGTTTGCGCGCCGGCGCCTTTTTCGCGGGCGCCTTCTTTGCCGGTGCCGCTTTGGCGGCCGCCGTCTTCTTGCCGTCGACCGAGGCTTTCAGCGCCGCCATCAGGTCGATGACGTTCGACCCGCGCGATACCTCGGCGGGTTCCTCGACATCCTCAAGCACGCGCTTGCCCTTGGCTTTCGCCTTTTTGGCGATCACGCGCTTGAGCGCATCGACATAGTGATTGTGATAGTCGCTCGCGTCGAATTCGCCGCTCTTCTTGCCGATCAGCGTTTCGGCGAGATCGAGCAGGTCGGCGTCGGGCTTGCTGTTGCCGATGTCGCGGAAATAGTTGGCGGCCTTGTTCACCTCGTCGGCGTAGCGCAGCACTTCGAGCACCAGCCCGCGCCCGCACGGGCGCAGCGCGACGAGCTGTTCCTGCCCGCGCAGCGAGAGCTGGCCAAGCCCGACCTTCTTCGTACGCTTCAGCGCCTCGCGCAGCACGATATAGGCTTCTTCGGCAAGCTCGTCGGCGGGCACGACATAATAGGGCTTCGTATAGTAGAGGACGTCGATCGCATCGGTGTCGACGAACTGGACGAGTTCGAGCGTGCGCTTGCTCTCGAGCTTGACCGCCTCGATCTCTTCCTCGTCGAGCAGCACATAATTGCCCTTCGACAGCTCGAAGCCCTTGACGATATCGTCATGGTCGACCGCGCCGATGCCCGGCACGACCTTCTTATATTTGACCGGTTTGCCGCTCGGTTCGTGGATCTGGCGAAAGGTGACCGCGGCGCCCGATTTGGTCGCCGAATAGATTTCGACCGGGATCGACACCAGCGCGAGCCGGATTTGCCCCTTCCAGTAAGCGCGTGCGGCCATCGGAATTCCCTTTCGTATCCCGAGTCACAATGAACAAGGCGGCGAGCGGTTCCCATGTCGGGCCGCTGGCGCCTGCTCGCCCGGCCGGTCCCGATAAGAAGCAGAAAGGGTCCATTCCGGTGCGGACCCTTCGTGCGTTTCGAACGTTATCGAATATCAATTTGCTTTCCGATTGCGGTGCCCTCAAGATGACGCCCGAGGGGCCGCTCGTATCGCTTGGAGCAGCTATGCCTTTGAGCCGCGAAATAGAGCGACTGCGCGCCGAACATGCGGCGCTGATCGCGCTGGCGCGGATCGTGACCGAATTGCTTCAGGCTCCCGGCCCGGCGCAGCCGACCCAGCTGGCGTCGGCGCGCGCGCGGCTTCGCGAGATGCTGGTGCGCCATCTGAAATGCGAGGACTGGATCCTCTATCCGCGCCTGCGGGCGACCGGCGACCCGGACCTGATGCGCATCACGCGCGAATTCGAACTGGAAATGGGCGACCTTGCCGAGGAATATGTCGCCTATGACGACAAATGGACCACCGAAAGCGTCGCGGCGCGCTGGGAGGAATTTAGCCGCGAGACGATAGAAGTTTTCGGCTTGCTGGCGGTGCGGGTCGAACGCGAGGAACGCGAGCTCTATCCGCTCGCCGACAGGCTTTACGTAGTCGCCGCGGCGCTTGGCCCGGCGTTCACGGACGAAGTGACAATTTCCAGCTGAGTGCGACGCGCCAGTCCTGATCATAGCCGGGCACCGGCTGGTTCCACGCGTCGGCGAGTTCGAGGCCGATTGTCGCATTTTCCGAATAGGAGAGGCGCACCCCGCCGCCCCAGCTGCCGAGGCTGAAACCGGTTTTCGGGATCGCGGTACGCGCGAGCAGTGTGACGTCGGCATAGTCGATGAAGCTGTAGATCTCGCTTTTCGCCAGCTTGCCGCCGCGCAGGGGGCGCAGCGCGACTTCGCCGAAGGTCGCATAGCCGCGGTCGCCGTTCACCAGTCCGTCTTCAAACGCACGGCCAAAGGTGGCGCCGCCGACGCTGAAGCGTTGCGCGGCGGGCAGGCGGTCGCGCGTCCAGCGTCCCGTCGCGGCGGCGCGGAGGACGAGCGCCTTGCCGACCGCCTGGTTCGCCTCGATGCTCGCGTCGGCATAGGCAAAGCCGACCTCGCCGACGCCAGGGTCGACGCGCGCGCCCGCGAAATCGAGCCCCTTGGCACCGCCGATGCGCGCACCGACGACGGTGCGATCTTCGCTGAGGCGAAAGGCGAGGCTGCCGCTTGCAGTCCAGGTCTTTTCGGCGGCGATCGTCGAGCCGAACAGCGCATTCTTTGAATCGAGATAGTCGATCCGCGCCGAGGCGACCAGATTGCGGCGCGTCGCGCGGATCAGCGGGTGGGTGATGCCGAGCCCCGTGCTCCATGCTTCGCCATCGATCGCGAGCCCTTTGGGCCGGGTGCGCAGCGCCGCAGCCGAGATTTCGGCGCGGGTGCCGCCCGCGCCGATCGGGGTCGAATGGCTCGCTGCCATGTAGAGCAAGGATTTGAGATTGACCGCCGCGGCGCCGGTGAGCCGCGTTTCGTCGCCACTGCGGATGAGGCTGGTGCCGCGCGCGTTCGCCTCGACGATGCCGTCATTGACGAATTGGCTGGTGCGCGTCGTGAAGCCGAGGCCGACGGTCGGCTTTTTGGCATCGAGCGCGAGGTCGAGCGCGACCGCGCCTTGCTCGCCGCCGAGCGCGAGCGACGGGGTGACGGTAAGGCCCGGAATATCGGCGATATTGCCGAGCGCGCGTTCGAAGCGCGCGCGCGGCAGCGGGCGCTGGCCGACGAGGCTGCCGGCCATCTTGCCGACGAGCGGCGCGGGGTGGCTGTCGCGCTCGCCGCTCAGCGTGACCGACCCGATATAGCCCTCGGCCGAGGCGACGGTGACGATGCCGTCCGACAGATCCTGTTCGGGAATGACGAGCGTGAAGAGTGCGACGCTCGACCGGTTGTACGCGCGCGTCATCGCGGCGGCGAGTTTTGCAAGATTGTCCGCCGATGCGGGGCGGCCGACGAAGCGCTGCGCCGCGCGGCCGACATTCGCGGGCACGCCCGCGCCGACGAAGCGGATTTCGCGGATGGTGACATCGGGCCGCGCGCCGAGTTCGACCTTGCCGAGCGAGAGCGGTTTGGCCTCGGGATCGGGAAGCGGGTCGCGGGTGCGGTCGGGGGCGAGGGGCGGGCGGCCGTCGAACGGCGTCGCCGCGGGTTGGGCCGCGAGCGCCGCGGCGGGGAGGAGCCAGGCTCCGACCACCGCCGCGGCACAGGCGTAGCGCAGATTGCGCATCGGGTGCGGCTTCAGTTGCCGCGCTTCGGTTTCAGGCCGCCGAGGACGCCCCCGACGGTGCCGGTCACCCCGGTGACGAGGCCGGTGACGGGATCGACCGCCGTGCCGCCGTCCGTCGCGCCGCCGCCCACTTGTCCGAGCGCGCCGGTCGCCGTGGTGACGACGTTGCTGACCAGCGTGACGGGCGATCCGACCGGGCTGCCGCCGGGCGTGCCGCCCGTCAGGCCGCCAGTGGCGCCGCCGAGCAGATTGCCGCCGGTGCCGGGCTGGAGCGTGACGAGCTGGCCGCCGGATCCGACGCCGACGGTCAGCAGGCTGCCGTTCTGCTGGCCGGGCGAGAGGATGCTCGCGCCGATCAGCGGCGAGGCGGTCGGGCTGCCGATCGCGGTCGCCTTGCCGATCGTCGCGGTGATCAGCTGGCCGGGGGCGGCGGCCAGGCCGTCGACCAGATATTGCTGGCCGTTGCCGGTCTGGACGAGCGCGACGCCGGTGCTTTTGACGACGCCGACGACGGTGCCGACGAGGTTGGTGTTGCCGGGCACCTTGCCGTCGACCGCGCTGGCGAGCAGCAGTCCCTTGTCGGCGATGACATTGACGAGCCCGCCCGTTTTCACGAGCACGCCGCCGATCACCGGATTGGTGCTGGCGAGATCGCCGGTATTGGCGAGCAGCCCGGTGCCGGCGACGCCGCCGGGGCCGACGAGGCCGCCGACCGCGAGTGCGACCGCGCTGCCGAGGCCGAGGCCGCTACCCGCCGGGCCCGCAGGACCGGCGGGGCCGGCCGCACCGGTTGCCCCGGCCGGACCGGGGGCGCCCGCCGGGCCGGCGGCGCCGGTGGCACCGCCGCTGCCGACGCTGCCGACGCGGTAACTGCCCGACGATTCGCAGGCCGCGAGCGCGAAGCACGCCGGGATGAGGATGAGATGGGCTGGGCGGAGTTCAAGACGGAAGAAAGGCATGACATATCCCCTTCGTACATGATCTGGTCCCTAGGCCCCAGATTCCCGAACTAACTCCAAAGTTCCCTTTGTCGTTGAAATTAATTGCTATTAACTGAATATGTAAACTAGTAGCGCATGTGATCGTGACGGTTTTCCTCCCAACGAGATAGAAGGCGTTAACTAAATTATTCCGTAATTCTTTCTTTCTGATAACTTTGCGCCATCAGTATGTGCCCCATCAAGGGACGTGATTTTCATAAATTGATTTAAGTAAAAAGGTTCCCGCCCGGATGGCGGCGCGATTGCCGCTTATCCTTCTTCTTTTCGTCATCGCCCTGTCACGCCTTCGCCGCAGCGCAGCAATATCGCCCGCCTATGCCCCCGCGACCCCGGCGCCATTTCGCGACCGGGAAAAGGGGATCCATCAATGACCACTCAGTTCAGTAGCCGCCTGCAGGCCGGGGCCGCCTCGATTGCCGCGCTCGCGGTGCTGGCCGCGACGCCGGCCTTTGCCGAAGACGCCGCGGCCGAAGCGGCCGATAGCGCCGATGTCGAAGAGATCGTCGTGCTCGGTCAGGGGCAGGCGCGTCAGGTGCAGGAACTGGGCGCCGCCGACATCGCGCTCGAAGTGTCGGGGATCAGCCCGCTCAAGGCCATCGACAAGCTGCCCGGGGTCAATTTCCAGGCGGCCGACCCGTTCGGCGCCTATGAATGGTCGGCGCGCATCTCGATCCGCGGTTTTTCGCAGAACCAGCTCGGCTTCACGCTCGACGGCGTCCCGCTCGGCGACATGAACTACGGCAACCACAACGGCCTGCACATCAGCCGCGCGATCATCAGCGAGAATGTCGGCCGGGTCGAAGTCGCACAGGGCGCGGGCTCGCTGGGCGCGGCATCGACGAGCAATCTTGGCGGCACGATCGAATTCTTCTCGCGCCAACCGGCCGAAGAACTTGGGATCGAGGCGTCGGCCACCTATGGCAGCGACGAGACCAAGCGCCTCTTCGCGCGCATCGACAGCGGCGAGATCGCCCCCGGCGGGCCGCGCCTGTCGCTGAGCTATGCCTGGGCGGATGCCGACAAGTGGAAGGGCAACGGCGTCCAGCGCCAGGACCAGGTGAATGCGCGCATCGTCCAGCCCGTCGGCGACGGCCAGTTCTTTGGCTTCGTCAATTATTCGAACCGCCGCGAGAATGACTATCAGGACCTTAGCGCCGATATGATCGGCCGCCTCGGCTATCAGTGGGACAATTTCGCGAAGGACTGGGACACGGCGGTTCAGGTCGCCAAAGTCTATCAGAATCAGGTCGCGCGCGCGGCCTATAACACCGGCGTCGCCAATGGCAGCGTGCCGCTCGGGACGCCCTATGTCGCGCCCTATGCCGGGGTCGGAGAGGCATTCCCGGCGCCGGTCGCGACGGTCGACGACGCCTATTATGACGCCGCTGGGCTCCGCAAGGACTGGCTCGCCGGCGTCGGCGTCGAGGCGCCGCTCGGCGAATATTGGACGCTGAAGGCGATGGGCTATTACCACGGCAACAAGGGTCGCGGCCTGTGGTACACGCCCTATGTCACGACCCCCGGCGGCGCGCCGATGACGATCCGCACCACCGAATATGACATCGAACGTTATGGCATCGTCACCTCCAGCCTGTTCGAGGTCGGCAACAACAAGTTCGAAATCGGCATGTGGTACGAGGATAACGCCTTCAATCAGGCGCGGCGTTTCTATGGTCTTGCCAATACGACCGGCGCGCCGAGCCGCGGCAGCCTGAAATTCCCGAAGGATCCGCTGGCGACCCAGTGGGAGTTCGATTTCAACACCCAGACGCTGCAATATCATGTGCAGGACACGCTCGACCTTGGCAGTTTCCAGATCAATGCGGGCTGGAAGGGGCTGCGCGTCACCAACCTTGCGACGCCGATCGTGCGCGGCGGGCTGGCGTCGGGGAAGACCGAGGCGAAGGACTGGTTCCTGCCGCAGGCGGGGCTGCTCTATCGCCTCAACGACGATAACGAGCTGTTCGCGAGCTATACCGAAAATATCCGCGCCTTCGAATCGTCGGCGACGGGCGGTCCCTTCGCCACGACGCAGGCGGGCTTCGACGCGCTCGACCTGAAACCCGAAACCTCGACGACTTACGAACTGGGTTTCCGCAGCAAATCGTCGCGCTTTCAGGGCGTGATCGCGGGCTATTATGTCGACTTCAAGGATCGCATCATCGCCTTTGCCAACGGATCGGGCATTCAGGGCAATCCGGCGATCCTCAGCAACGTCGGCGATGTCCGCTCATGGGGCGTCGAAGCGGCGGGGACGTTCCGCGTCACCCCCGAACTCTCGCTCTTCGCCTCCTATGCGTATAACGACTCCGAATATCAGGACGATGTCGTCAATGCCGCGGGCAGGGTCGTCGCGGCGACCGCGGGCAAGACGGTGGTCAATTCGCCGAGGCATCTCGCCAAGGGCGAAATCACCTGGGACAATGGCGATTTCTTCGCGCGTGTCGGCGCCAACTACACGTCGAAACGCTATTATTCCTTTGAAAATGATGCCGAGGTCGGCGGCTTCGTGATTGTCGATGCCAGCATCGGATACCGGCTGAACGAGCGCATCTCTATCCAGGCCAATGCGACCAATTTGTTCGACAAGGAATATGTGTCGACGATCGGCACCAATGGTTTCGCCAACCGCGGCGACAACCAGACCCTGCTCGCGGGCGCGCCGCAGCAGTTCTTCGTGACGTTGAAGGCCGGGTTCTAGGCTTGAGAAGCGGCACCGGTCCCTCGGTGCCGCTTCTCAACGATTGACGATGATGGCGCGGTCCAGCTAGGGCCGCGCCATCATTTTTTGGGAAATATAGTCATGACCGATACGCCCCCCGACCATATGTCGACCAATCCGCGCTCGCCCCATTTCGACATGGAAGTGCTGCAGCGCGGTATCGGAATCCGCTTCAAGGGCAAGGAGCGCACCGACGTCGAGGAATATTCGATCTCCGAAGGCTGGATCCGCGTCGCCGCGGGCAAGTCGAAGGATCGTTTCGGCCAGGCGATGACGATCAAGCTGTCGGGCGAGGTCGAAGCCTGGTTCGAAGACGCCGCCGTCGGCGAGGGGGAAACCCCAGAGAAGACCGACGAGGTCTGATCCTCATTCGTCATGGCGAGCGAAGCGAAGCAATCCAGAGCGGTTTACGCCTACTCTGGATTGCTTCGCTTCGCTCGCAATGACGCTGATGTGTATGCTTGTTCGGGCTTACTGGCCGAGCGAGGCGGCGACGAATTCGAGGCCGTTGCCGGGTTTCCAGTCGTTCTGGGCCCAGACGGGCGCCTTGAAGCTGGGGGCCTTGTTCGGTGCGCCCGCTTCGCCGTCGGCGTAGATGAAGCCCTGCACCGGATTTGCGCGCAGGCCGAGGTCGCCGATCGGGGCGTACCAGACGCGAACCATGCTCCAGTCGCCATCCGAGCTGACATCGACAACGCGGACGCCCCGCTCGATCTGGCCGCGGCGGCCGTTGATCGGCGACCAGTTCGCATGGTCGATCAGGATTTCGCGGTCGCTGACGATTTTCTTGACCACCGCAACATGGCCGAGCGGCATGCCGCCGGTGCCGGCGAAGGCCATCACCGCGCCCTGGCGGGGCTCTTCGCCGCGCTGATAAGTGCCGGCGGCCTGCGCCCACCAAGTCTTGGCATTGCCGCGGATTTCGACGCCCGATTCGGCGCGCGCAAAGGGAACGCACTGCAGATAGTCGCGCGCGGCAGCAGGGGCGCTGGCGAGCACGCCGGTGATCATCATCACAGACGCCATGGCGGCTGCCAGATAACGACGAATAAGCATGGAAAGCGACCCCCCGATGGCTTGTCTTCAAGCGTTGGAGCGTCTTTGCCACGGTCCGCGCAGACCACCACCCATCTAGCGACGAGTCGCGCTTGTCGTGCGGTGGGCCGGGGAACCTTTTGTTAAGACGTTCAATTCGTCGTGCGGGCGTTTCAGCCTGTCGCCATCAGGCAGCGAACGTTTTCGATTAGTCGCCGTCAGGCGGCAACGGTCGCCATATCGTCGGGCGCACGGAACAGCGTCAGCACGTCGCTCGCCGGCATCGGCCGCCCGTAATAATAGCCCTGGATGTTGCTGCAACCAAAGCCGCGGAGCGTTTCCACCTCAAGCTCGGTTTCGGCCCCTTCGGCGGTGGTCGACATGCCGAGGCTGTCGGCGAGCGCGACGACGGCGCGGATGATCGCGATCGATTCGATGCTGCCCTTCGCCGCCCCGACGACGAAGCTGCGGTCGACCTTGATCGTCGAAAATTGCGTCTTGCGCAGATAGCCGAGCGACGAATAGCCGGTGCCGAAATCGTCGAGCGACAGGCGGATGCCGAGCCCGATGAGCTGGTCGAGCAATTGCGCCGCGCCGCCGCCGTCGCGCAGGAAGACGCTTTCGGTGACTTCGATTTCGAGCCGCTGCGGCGAAAGCCCGCTCTGCGCGAGCGCCGAGACGACGACCGAGGCGAAGCTGGGGTCGGTGAGCTGGTCGGCCGAGACGTTCACCGCGACCTTCAGGTTCGACGGCCATTTCATCGCTTCGCGGCATGCGGTGCGCAGCACCCATTCGCCGATCGGCGAGATCAGGCGCGCATCCTCGGCGAGCGGGATGAAGCGGCCCGGCGACACATTGCCAAGCTTCTGGTTGTGCCAGCGGATCAGCGCCTCGAAGCCGTTCAATGTGCCGTCGGCCGCGGTCACCACCGGCTGGTAATAAAGTTCGAACTCGCCGCGTTCGAGCGCGCCGCGCAATTCCTGCTCCATCACGCGCCGTTCCTCGGCCTGGGCGTGCAACGAGGCGACATAGGCGGCGACGACATTGCCGCCCTTGTCCTTGGATTTGTAGAGCGCAAGGTCGGCGTTGCGGGTCAGCGTCTCGACCGTCGCGCCATCGGTCGGCCCGATCGCGAAACCGACGCTGGCGCCGACGAACAGCTGGTGATTGTCGACCACATAGGGGCGGCTGATCGTCGTGATGAGCCGCTGCGCGAGATCCTCGGGGGTGTCGGCCGACGGGACATTGTGGAGCACGACGGCAAATTCGTCGCCGCCGAGTCGCCCGCACGTCATCCCGCGTTCCATCAGGCCCTTCAGCCGCGCCGCGACCTGCGCGAGCAATTTGTCGCCGACGGGGTGGCCCAATGTATCATTGACCGCCTTGAACCGGTCGAGGTCGATCATCAGCAGCGCGCAGCGCGACTTGGCTTCGAGCGCGTGCGCCAGCGCGCGCGCCAGGTCTTCGTTGAGGCTGAGGCGATTGGGCAGGCCGGTCAGATTGTCGAAGCGCGCCATCTTGGCGATCTGTTCGGCGGTCGCGCGCTTTTCGGTGACGTCCGATCCGACGCCGCGAAAGCCGAGGAACTTGCCGGCTTCGTCGAGGCGCGGCGACGCGGACAATTCCCACCAGCGCGGCGTGCCTCCGATCGTCACCGGCACGATCAGATTCGAAAAGCTTTCGCGCCGTTTCATCCGTTCGGCCATGTCGTGCAGGCTTTTGGGGAACAGGCCGGTGTCCCAGGCATCGCCCGAAAGCGCCTGCAACAGCGGGACGCCCTCGAGCGTCTCTGCGGTGCCGCCGAGCGCATAGGCGAGGCGCGGCGAGACATGGACGAGGCGGCGGCTGTTGTCGGTCTGCCACAGCCAGTCGGCGGAGGTTTCCTCGAATTCGCGCAGCAGCAGGCTGACCGTTTCGGTCTTTTCGTGCAGCGTCTCTTCGGCGCGGCGGAAGCGGATATGGCTTTGCGCGAAACGGACGCAGAAAGCGCAAAGCAGCAGCCCCGCGACGAGCGCGACGCCGGCGAGCTGGGGTGCGCCGGCGCGTACCAGCGCGGCAGCGGCCGACAGGGTGACGGGGCCGATGAACAGCGCGCACGCCAGCGGGACGCTGTGCGCGACGATCGAGAGCGTTACCATCATCAGCACCGCGATCGTCCACATCGACAGGACATGGTCGAGCGCCGGCGTCAGCCCCTGCAACCAGAAGGGCGACCCCCAGAGAACCGCCGAATAGAGCGCATGACGCGTGCACAGCCGATATTCGGCGACCCCCGAAAGCTTGGGGTCGCCGAGCGGAAGGCCCTGGAATTTGCTGTACGACCAGAGGCCGAAGATCAGCGCGCCGCCCAGCCAGCCGGCCGCGACCGGCAACGGCACGCTGAGAATCATGGTGAATGCCGCAACGAGTGCCATGCCCATGCCCATCAAGAGGCGCAGCGATCCGCGGCCGCGAAGCGGCGCGAGCTGGAGCTGGCGGAGGTTGCCGATGTCCTGACCCCGCGGCCCCAGCCCCAACAGGGTCCGCGCAGGAATGACTTCGGCAGCAATGGGATCGGTCAGCAGGCTTTTCACCCGCCCTGTTTAGCGCGCGGGGGTTACCCGAAGGTAACTATCGCTGAGGACAATATGGTGTACGGATCACCTCTAAACGGCAAGTTTGGGGTGGGAAACGGACGTAGTTTCGTTTCGTTTTGCTTCGTCATCCCGGACTTGATCCGGGATCCCGCTTTTTTTTTTAACGCATTGACCGGTTTCGCCCTCAAGCGGGACCCCGGATCAAGTCCGGGGTGACGAGCGCGTTGGAGTCCGCAACCGAGCGAAAGCCGACACGTCCGACCTTAGGCCGCCATCGCAAAAGGCTGGATTTCCCCGGCCAGATATTGCGCGCGCGCCTTCGACCGGCTGAGCTTGCCCGAACTCGTGCGCGGCAGCGTGCGCGGCGGGATCAGTTCGATCAGGCAATTCATACCGGTAATCGCGCGGACGCGGTCGCGAATCGTCTCGCGCAGCGCGAGGCGTTCGGCCTCGTCGCTGGTACGGCACTGGACGAGCACCGCGGGGGTCTCCTCGCCGCCGGGCGCGGTGATCGCAAAGGCCGCGATGTCGCCCGATTTGAAGCCCGGCAATTGCTCGACCGCCCACTCGATATCCTGCGGCCAGTGATTCTTGCCGTTGATGATGATCATGTCCTTGGCGCGGCCAACAATATAGATGTAACCGTCTGACAGATAACCCATATCGCCGGTGTCGAGCCAGCCGTCCTTCATGCAGGCGGCGGTCGATTCGGGATCGCGGAAATAGCCGGTCATCAGCGACGGGCCGGTGCACCACACTTTGCCGACGGTCTGGTCGGGCAGCACGCCCCCCGCTTCGTCGCGGACCTCGATCACCATGTCGCGCGCGGCGCGGCCGCAGTTGACGATGGCGCGGTAACGCGTCGGCCGGCCCGAATCGTTCGCGGCGCCCGACAGCTCGGTTTCCTCGACCAGTTCGACGACGATGCCTTCGCCCGGCGGCATGATGCTGACCGCGAGCGTCGCTTCGGCAAGGCCATAGCTCGGCAGGAAGGCGCTCGCCTTGAAGCCTGCGTCGGCAAAGGCATCGACGAAGCTCTGCATCACGTCGGGGCGGATCATGTCGGCGCCATTGCCCGCGACGCGCCAGCGCGACAGGTCGAACCGGTCGGCGACATGCGTCTGGCTCGACACGCGGCGGGCGCAGATGTCGTAGCCGAAAGTTGGCGAATAGCTGAGCGTCGTGCCCTCGTTGCGGCTGATCAGGTCGAGCCAGGCGAGCGGGCGGCGGGCGAAATCCTCGGTCTTGAGATAATCGACCGACACCTGGTTCGCGACGGGCGAGAGCAGGCAGCCGACAAGGCCCATGTCGTGATACCAGGGCAGCCACGAGATGCAGCGGTCGCTGTCGCGCACTTCCATGCCGTGGCTGTGCGCCGCGAGGTTGTTGAGCAATGCGGCGTGGGTGACCGCGACGCCGTGCGGGAAGCGCGTCGAGCCGCTGCTGTATTGCAGATAGCAGGTCTCATTCGACTTCTGCTCGGGAAGCGCGGCGATCGGTGCCGGACTCTGCTCGAACACGCTCCAGTCGACGGGTTTCACGCCTTCCTTCTCGGCGGCTTCGACCGCCATCGCGGCGATTTCGGGCGGGAAGAAGAGCATCGTGGGGTCGCAGCTGGTGAGCTGCACGACGAGCTGGCCGACATAGCTATCGCGCCCGCCAAAGCTGGTCGGCAACGGCAGCGGCACCGGCCAGGCACCGGCATAGATCGTGCCGAAGAACAGCGCGGCGAATTCGGGGCCGGTTTCGGCGATCAGCGCGATTCGGTCGCCGGGCTTCACGCCCGCGGCGATCAGCCGATAGGCGGCCCGAAGCGCGTCGGCCTTGAGCTCGCTGTACGGATAGGGGCGCACGAGCTTTCCGCGCGGATCGTGGAAATTGAGCCCGCGCGTACCGTTCGCGGCATAGTCGAGCGCTTCGCCGACGGTGGCGAAGTCCGAAAAGCGGCGCGGTTGCGCACAGAGCGTCGGGGTCGACGTCAGCGCGTCGGCGTGCGTTTCGATGATCTGAGTCATAGGGGGTGCGACATCCCGTGAAACGGGCCGCGCGGCAACAAGCATGTCATCTTTTGAAGCCATAGTACCGTGCGCGAGCCCTGTGTTGTTAGAACAATCGCCCATTTCCGGGCGTTATGGCCCGATATGGCGGTGTTGATCGTTCTCAATCAGGCCCGACTGTGGCACAAACATGGCATATGCCCAAGCATCGCGCTCACTCCGACCGATCGAAAAGGCCGCTTGGCGCCGCGAAGCTTGACGAACTCGCGCTCGCCTACGTCGCGCGATTCGCGACGAGCCGGGCGAAACTGACGCGCTATTTATCCCGAAAAGTCCGCGAATCCGAATGGATAGACGATGTCGATGCCATGGCGGCGTGCGAGGCGGTGGCCGACCGGATGGAGCAATTGCGCTATCTCGACGACCGGCAATATGCCGCGATGCGCGCGGGCGCGATGACGCGGCGCGGGCTCGGTGTGCGGCGGGTCAAGGCGCAGCTTTACGTCGACGGAATCGCCGAGAAAGACAGCGGCGAGGCGATCGAGACGGCCGAGGGCGCCGCGGTCACGGCGGCGGTCGGATTCGCGCGGCGGCGGCGGTTCGGGCCCTTTGCCGTACGCGCGAGCGACGATCCGAAGCAGCGCGAGCGGCAAATCGCCGCCTTTTTGCGCGCCGGGCACAGCATGACGATCGCGCGCCGCATCCTCGCCGTCCCGCCGGGGGACGAGGCGGCGCTGGCGGTGCTGGACGAGGAAGCGGGGCTCGATTAGGATCAGACCCGCCCGTTTCCGTCATTCCCGCGCAAGCGGGAATCCAGCTTTTCTTCGCGCCTTTGCGCCTTTGCGTGAGATCAGAAATGCTCACGCAAAGGCGCGAAGAAAAGGAAAAAACGAGGACGGGCGCGGTCGCGAGAACGATGACGAAGAGGATGAGGGCGAAATGCGCAATGTTCTGGCGGTTGTAGCTCTACTGCTCGCCATGCCGATGGCAGGGTGCAGCCAGAACGCCGGCGAGGCGGAAGGCGTCCAGACGATCCCGGTGACGATCGCCGCGGCGGGCAAGGCGCATGTCTTCAACGTCGAGGTGGCGCGCACCGATGAGGAACAGGATCGCGGGCTGATGTTCCGCACCAACCTGCCCGCGAATGGCGGAATGATATTCCCCTTCAAAAAGCCGCGAATCGGCAGCTTCTGGATGAAGAACACGCTGATCCCGCTCGATATGTTCTTTATCCGCGCCGACGGCAGCATCGACCGCATCGCCGAAAATACGATCCCCGAATCGCTCGAACCGGTGGTCAGCGGCGGCGAGGTTTCGGCGGTGCTCGAACTTGCGGGCGGTACGGCGGCGAAGCTTGGCATCGACGAGACCGCGAAGGTCACGTGGAAAGATACGAAATAGCGGCGTGTTCATTGTCTGGTTCGAGGCTGCGCCTCGAACCGTTCGGCCCCGGCCCACTCCCCCACCCGACCTCCCATAGGCTACTATCGTAGGGAGGCCGGGTGGGGGAGTGGGCCGGGGCCGAAAACCGAGAAACAGCGCTTGCAGACTTCGCACCCTTGCCTGTAAACGCCACGCCATGAGCATCTTGGGCAAGATTTTCACCTGGTGGGACGGTGCGACCGTCGGCACGTTGCTGAACAGCTGGAGCACCGGCACGAAGGTGGGCGAGGACAGCCTCGGCAACCGCTATTTCCGCGCGAAAAAGGGCGGCCGGCGCTGGGTGCTATACAATGGATCGAACGACGCGAGCCGCGTGCCGCCCGAATGGCACGGCTGGCTGCACGGCACCTTCGACGAGTTGCCGACCGATATGCTCCCCGCGCCGCGCGCGTGGGAGAAGGAAGCGACCGCGAACCTGACCGGCAGCACGGGCGCCTATCGCCCCGCCGGCGCGCTCGAACGCGGCGGACAGCGCGCCGCCGCGACCGGCGATTATGAGGCATGGCGGCCCGGCGCCGAGTGAGCGCTGCGGTGACCAGGCTGACCGCGACTGCCGGGCTGGCCATGCTCGCCGCGCTGTCGCTCGGCGCCTGCGACCGGACCCCGGCGACCAAGGCGGGAGGCAGCGACAAGGCGCCGCAGATCGCCAAATCCGAACGCGTGCCACAGGAAGTCGGCGGCATCGAAGGCGCGACCCCGATGGCGGAGCGCGTCGCGGTCGTCGGCCTGCTCAACAAACGTAACGGGCTCGTCCGCGAACTCGAAATGAAGCCCGGCGAAACGGCGCGCGTGGGCCGCGCGATCGTCCGGCTGCGCGCGTGCGAGGCGACCGCGCCGTGGGAGGATCCGCCCGAGACGGGCGCGTTCGTGCAGTTGACGGTGCAGGATCAGCGCGACGACAAATGGTATCGCGTCTTTTCGGGCTGGATTTTCCGCGAGCGGCCCGACCGCAACGTGATCCAGCACCCGATCTATGACGTCTTCGTCAAAAGCTGCGCAATGACATATCCGGGCGGCGAGCCCGTCGCGCGTTCGGCGCCGAAATCGGGCGCCGCGGCGGCGCCCAAGGCATCGAGGGCGCCCCAGTCGCCCGCGACGAACGGCGGCGAGGGCACGGCAGCGCCCGTGGCGCCCGTAGCGCCGCCGGTCGTTCCGGCCCCGGCGCCCAAGGCCGTCCCGTCGCCCGCCGCCAACACCGAATAGAGCCGCGCGAGATAGTCGGCCTGGCGGATTTCGATCGCGCCGAGGCTGGCGAGGTGCGGGGTGATGAACTGGCAATCGAGCAATTTCCAGCCGCCCGCGCGGAGCCGCGCGACGAGGTGCGCGAGCGCGACCTTCGACGCGTCGCGCGCGCGGCTGACCATCGATTCGCCGAAAAAGGCGCGGCCGAGCGTCACCCCGTAGAGCCCGCCCGCAAGCTCGCCATCCTGCCAGCATTCGACGCTGTGCGCATGGCCGAGCTGGAACAACCGGTCGTAACTCGCGCGGATCACCGGATTGATCCACGTCGTCGGCCGGTCGTCGGCGGGCGCGGCGCACAGCGCGACCATGTCGGCAAAGGCGGTATCGGTCGTGACGCGAAAGCGGTCCGACACGATGATCTTTTTCAGGCTGTGCGACAGGTGAAAGCCGTTGAGGGGCAGAATCGCGCGCAGCCGCGGTTCGACCCAATGGACCGACGGGTCGTCCGCCCCGTCGGCCATCGGAAAAATGCCCTGCGCATAGGCGCTGAGCAGCAGAGCCGGGTCTATGGATTCAAAATGTTTCAGCTCGCGGGCTTCACGAATTTCAGCGTCATGCGATCCGATTCGCCGATCGCGACATATTTGGCGCGGTCTTTCTCGCCCTCGGTCAGCACGGGTGGCAGCGTCCAGACGCCCTTTTCATAATCCTTTGTGTCCTTGGGATTGGCGTTGATCTCGCTGCGTCCGGCGAGCTTGAATCCCGCGGCTTCGGCAAAGGCGATGATCGAGCTTTCCTTCATATAGCCCGACTTTTCTTCCTTCGCGCTGTCGTCGCTTTCGTTGAGCCGGTGCTCGACGACGCCCAGCGTGCCGCCGGGCTTGAGCATCGCGAAAATCTGTTTGAAGGCGGCGGCGGTGTTATCGGTGCCGTCGAAGCGCCAGTTGTGGACGTTGCGGAAGGTCAGCACGACGTCGGCGGTGCCGTCGGGGACCTTGGGGTTGGTGCCGGCATTGGGGAATTCGGCGAGCTTCATCGCGCCATAGACGTCGGCTTTCTCGGCCTGCTTCGCCTTGACGCGGGTCAGTCCCTTTTCCCACGGCGCCGCGACATAGAGCGTGCCGCCGCCCGCCTTGGTGAGCGGGGCGAGGATTTCGGTATACCAGCCGCCGCCGGGCCACAGCTCGACCACCGTGTCGCCGGGCTTCACGCCAAAGAAGGCGAGCGTTTCGGCGGGGTGGCGATATTTGTCGCGCGGCGTGTTCGTCGCGGTGCGGGTGGGCGCGGCGACGGCGGCCGCGATCGCGTCCTGCGCCTTGTGGGTAGCATGCGCGTCATGCTGCATCGCGGCAGCGGGGACGGCGATCAGGGCGGCAGCACTTGCAAGCAATAATAGGGAACGCATATGGGGCACCTCTCTCCAGGGGAAGGCCCTGTTTGCGAAGGGATGCGCGGCAATGCAAGTGTCCATGCTGTCGATAGGGATCGGCGCCGCGATTATGTTCGGCGTGGCCGAGGTCGCGAGCTGGCGCCGCAACAACCGCCGCGACGTCGATAATGTCGGATTCATGCCGTGGCGCGGGATCGCGCTCGCGTCGGCCGCCGTCGCTTTGTTCGCGACGGCATTCTGGCTCGCTGGGAAATAAACCTTCTCCCCTGGGGGGAGAAGGATACGGAGCCTTGTCGCGTAGCGGCTAGGCGGAGTTGGATGAGGGGTTGTGCCCTATCGTGAGGACGGATCCCCTCACCCAGCTATGACTAGGCCCTGCGGGCCAAGTCTTCGCATCCCTCTCCCGCTGGGAGAGGGCAAGGTTAGAGGCACGCCTCGAGATACGGCTGATCAAACCCGTACTGGCGCGCTTTTTCCAGCGTATAGGGGCGCAGGCCCATCGCGCGATATTCGCCGACGATCTTGCCGTCCTTGTCCTCGTCGAGATATTCGAACTTGAACAATTCCTGGGTGACGATGACGTCGCCTTCCATGCCGATCACCTCGGTGACGTTGGTGACGCGGCGCGAGCCGTCGCGCAGGCGCTTGATCTGGACGATCAGGTCGACCGAATCGGCGATCTGCTTCGAGATCGCTTCCTTCGGAATCTTGATGTCGCCCATCAACACCATGTTTTCCATACGGCCGAGGCATTCGCGCGGGCTATTGCTGTGGAGCGTACACATCGAGCCGTCGTGACCGGTGTTCATCGCGGCGAGAAGGTCGAAACACTCCGCGCCGCGGACTTCGCCCATGATGATGCGGTCGGGACGCATACGCAGCGCGTTCTTGACGAGGTCGCCCATGTGGATCGCGCCATTGCCTTCGAGGTTCGCGGGGCGCGTTTCGAGCGGCAGCCAGTGCGGCTGTTGCAGCCGAAGTTCGGCGGCGTCCTCGATCGTCAGCACGCGTTCGCCGGGGTCGATCATCTTCGACAGCGCGTTGAGCATGGTGGTTTTACCCGAACCCGTACCGCCCGAGATGACGATGTTGAAGCGGCTGGCGCCCGCGATTTTCAGCGCGGTGCACATTTTCTGGCTCATCGCGCCCCATTGGCACAGCATGTCGAGCGTGATCGGCTTGGCCGAGAATTTACGAATCGAGATCGCGGTGCCGCGAAGCGACAGCGGCGGGACGATGACGTTGACGCGGCTGCCATCCTTGAGGCGGGCGTCGGCGAGCGGGGTGGTCTGGTCGACGCGGCGGCCGACGAGGTTGCAGATACGCTGCGCAATCTGGAACAGATGTTGTTCGTCGCGGAACTGGATCGGCGCGATGACCAGCTGGCCCTTGCGTTCGATATAGGTCTGGTACGGGCCGTTGACCATGATGTCCGAAATGTCGGGGTCGGCGAGCAGTTCTTCGAGCGGCCCGAAACCGAGGAGTTCGTCGACGAGCACCTTTTCGAGCGCGAACTGCTCGCGGCGGTTCAAGGTGATGCGCAGTTCCGCGAGCACTTCGAGGATGATCGGACGGAATTCCTCGGTGAGTTCGTCCTTGTTGAGCGTCGCCGCCGCCTCGGGATCGACGCGTTCGAGCAGGCGCGGCAGCACCTGTTCCTTGATCTTGTGGACGCTCGCCTCGAAACCTTGCGCCTTTTCGGGCTCCATCGCCTCGGCGGTCGAGCGCTGGTTCAGCCGCTCCATCGCCTCTTCTTCGGGCGTCAGGTTCGACGGCATCTGCGGAATGTCGACCGGGGTGTCGATCGCGGGAAACTGGGTTCCGCCCGGCACGCCGGGACCAGTCTGCATCGGCTTGGCCACGCCAAAGGCGGGGCGGCCAGCGGTTCCGGGTCGGCGTCCGAATGCACTCATCGGTTTTTCCTGCTTCCATATCTTCGGGAGCTTCGCCGCCAGTGCAGACGAACCCCCATCCGACACGGTGAATAAACCGGAAACTTTGACATTGTCCTAATGCGCGCGGGCGATTGCGAAACGTCGCGTCGGCGCTGGGAAAGGTCACGCAGAGACGCGGAGACGCGGGAGATGAGATTCACGCAGAGGCGCAGAGATCGCAGAGAAAAGGAAAATCGGCGGCAAGCCGCCAACCTCATCCTTCTCCGCAGCTCCGCGTCTCCGCGTGAAAAAATCCTCGGCGTTCTCTGCGCCTCTGCGCGAATATTTCTTCTCGCGCCCTAGGCGCACAAAAAAAGCCCGCATCCGTGAAGGATGCGGGCTTTAGATCGCCGTGGACGGCGGAAGCGATCAGCTTGCGATATGCTCGGCCAGAACGGTGAGGCCCGCTTCGTTAACCTCGGCAAAGCCGCCTTCGACCTCGATCACCTCGGGCGCGGCGCTTGGCGTTGCATAGATGGTCAGCGGTCCGTTGCGCAGCGTCGCCATGAACGGGGCATGGCCTTCGAGCACCGAGAAATCGCCCTCGGTCCCCGGCACGGTGACCATATGGACGTCGGCGGTCCGCTCGAGGCGGGCGGGGGTGACGAGTTCGAACTTCAGAGCCATTTTACTGCGCTTTCGGATTGACGATGGCGACGGTCATGATCACTTGGATCCCCGCGCCATTGTTATAGATCGTGTTGGGTCCGTTGAGGAGCATTACCATCTTCGGGCCCGGCCTACCCGGATTCAGGGCAAAAGCCTGCGTCATCATGCCACCTGACGTTCCCGATCCGGCTGGATCATATTGCCACGCGGTCGTCTTGCGGAAGGCGTCCTCAACAGCCAAGCGGGTGCGCAAGGCGTCCTGCGTGTCGGCGAGGGTTACCTTACAGACCTGGGCCGCTCCTGCCGATGCGATAATCCAGACCGTACCGCCTTCCGCGTCGACCGAAGCAAAGATCGGATCGGTAAAGCCCGCGCCCGCCAGCATGCGCACCTGTTCCGGTACATCGCCGCCCAGCTTGACGCCCGCCGGACCAAATTCGGTGCTATTGGCGTCGGTCAGATATCCGGGCCGGGACAGGTGTAGCGCACACGTCCGAAATCCGACGTCCATCGGTTTGGCGAGCGGAGGCGCATTGTCTGCCGCCGCGCTGGCCGGCACCGGTGAAAGGCACGCTGCCGCCAGAAATATGGAGGCAGCGTGGCCCTTCATCTGATTAGGCGTCCTCAGCGAGCTTCGCGGCCTTGGCGACCGCTTCGTCGATGCCGCCGACCATGTAGAAGGCCGCTTCGGGAAGATGGTCATATTCGCCATCGACGACTGCCTTGAACGACTTCACCGTGTCTTCGATCGCCACGAACTTGCCGGGGATGTTGGTGAAGACTTCGGCGACGTGGAAGGGCTGCGACAGGAAGCGCTGGATCTTGCGCGCGCGGGCGACGACCAGCTTATCTTCTTCCGAAAGTTCGTCCATGCCGAGAATCGCGATGATGTCCTGAAGCGACTTGTACTTCTGCAGCGTTTCCTGAACGCGGCGGGCGGTCTCATAATGCTCCTGGCCGACGATCGCGGCGGTCAGCACGCGGCTGGTCGAATCGAGCGGATCGACCGCCGGATAGATGCCGAGTTCCGAAATCGCGCGGTTGAGCGTCGTCGTCGCGTCCAAGTGGGCGAACGAGGTTGCCGGAGCCGGGTCGGTCAAGTCATCCGCGGGAACGTAAATGGCCTGCACCGAGGTGATCGAACCCTTGTTCGTCGAGGTGATGCGTTCCTGCAGCGCGCCCATGTCGGTCGACAGCGTCGGCTGATAACCCACGGCCGAGGGAATACGGCCGAGCAGTGCCGACACTTCCGAACCCGCCTGGGTGAAGCGGAAGATGTTGTCGACGAAGAAGAGCACGTCCTGGCCTTCCTGGTCGCGGAAATATTCGGCGATCGTCAGGCCCGACAGCGCGACGCGAGCGCGGGCGCCCGGGGGTTCGTTCATCTGGCCGAACACGAGCGCAACCTTCGAACCTTCGGGGGTCGGGTTGCCGTCCTTGTCCTTGGCGATAACGCCGGCGTCGAGGAATTCGTGATAGAGATCGTTGCCTTCGCGGGTGCGTTCACCGACGCCCGCGAACACCGACGTACCACCATGGCCCTTGGCGATGTTGTTGATCAGTTCCTG
>Ga0265296_1000745_pt1 | contig 44625 bp, 32 predicted proteins | sample MunlanPumphouse1_FD_189073 | JGI IMG/M metagenome (GOLD analysis project Ga0265296, IMG submission 189073) | Groundwater microbial communities from a municipal landfill in Southern Ontario, Canada - Pumphouse #1 | ecosystem: Environmental > Aquatic > Deep subsurface > Groundwater | place... | reverse complement strand
TTTTTAGCCGCCAAACCCAGCCAGGTCTCTAATAATTGCCCTAGGTTCATCCTAGAAACCACGCCCAAAGGATTTAAGATAATATCAACCGGCGTGCCATCTGCCAAATGCGGCATATCTTCTTCCGGGACAACCTTGGAAATAACGCCCTTGTTACCATGTCGGCCAGCCACCTTATCACCAATTTGTATTTTTCTTAAGTCAGCCACCAAAACATGTATAGATTTAATAACACCTGCCGGCAATTTATCACCGTTATCTCGAGAGAAAACTTTAACGCCAATAACTTTGCCGTGCTCTCCATGTTCAAGATAAAGAGAGGTGTCGCGAACATCTTTGGCTTTTTCGCCAAAGATGGCACGCAATAATTTTTCTTCCGCAGACAATTCAGTTTCACCCTTGGGAGTGATCTTGCCAACCAATATATCGCCGGACTTAACTTCAGCGCCGATGTAAACAACGCCTTCTTCGTCAAGATTTTTAAATTTTTCCTCACTCACATTAGAAATGTCGCGAGTTACCATCTCTGGTCCTAATTTTGTCTCGCGAACATCAATAATATGCTCATCAATATGAACAGATGTAAAAATATCATCTCTAACTAGACGAGAAGAAATAATTACCGCGTCTTCATAGTTATAACCCTCCCAAGCCATAAAAGCGGCTAAAATATTCTTACCTAAAGCCAATTCGCCCTGCTCCGTACAAGGACCGTCAGCTAAAACTGTTCCGGCTTTAACCGTCATATCCTTTTCAACGATGACTTGCGAATTGAAACAGGTGTCTGCGTTAGAACGAACGAATTTGCTCAAATAATAATTATAAGTTTTTCCTTTATTGCTAATAAATTTAATATGGCTAGCATCAACTTCAACCACGCAGCCATCTTCTGGCGCTACCACCAAATGGCCAGTGTCTCGCGCGATTTTTCCCTCGATACCCGTGCCGACAATAGGTGATTGTGGATTGATTAAAGGAACTGCTTGGCGTTGCATGTTTGTGCCCATCAAAGCACGGTTAGCGTCATCATGCTCCAAAAATGGAATTAATGATGTCGCAACGCTAATAATCTGATTTGAAGCAATATCTATAAACTCTACTTCATTAACCGAACAAAAACTCGGTCGGCCATAAACTCTGGCTTCAACTCGAGAATTAATAATATTATTGTTTTTATCTACGGTTTTAGTTGAAAAAGGAGTGATAATGTGACGCTCTTCTTCTAGAGCATCTAAAAATACGATCTCGTCTGTTACTTTACCTTTAACGACTTTACGGTAAGGAGTTTCTATGAATCCATATTTGTTTAATCGTCCGTAACAAGATAAGTGTCCGACCAAACCGACGTTCTGACCTTCTGGCGTGGCAATAGGACAAATACGGCCATAAAAAGTGCGATGCACGTCGCGGACTTCGAAGCCAGCCCTTTCTTTCGTTAAACCACCCGGACCAGCGACTGTTAATCTTCTTTTATGTTCCAATTCTGATAAAGGATTATGCTGATCCATGAATTGCGATAATTGACTGGACATAAAAAATTCACGAACCACGCTCATAACTGGTCGCGGATTGATAAGTTGAGCGGGCGTTATTTTGTTAACCTCCACAGTGCTCATGCGATCTCTGATAATACGCTGTAGTCTCATCATACCCACGCGCATCCTGCCGTTAACTAACTCTCCCACCGCTCTGATTCTTCGATTACCCAGATGATCAATATCGTCCGGTTCTTCTTGAGTTAAATTCAATCTTATAATTTCAGAAATAATGACTATCAAATCTTCTTTTCTTAAAACCCTTGATTCGGTTTCCGCTATTTTCACGTCAAAAGGAATTCTTTTCTCGGTGACTAAAAGTTTGAATCTTTTATTTATTTTATAACGGCCAACCTCGCTTAAATCATAACGGTTAACATTAAAAAACATGGCATAAATAAGAGACTTGGCGTTGTCGGGTGTAGCCATTTCGCCAGGCCTGATTTTTCGATAAACCTCAATTAATCCCTCATCTATTGACGCGGCTGGATCTTTTTCAATCGTAGAAGCTATATATCTAACATCCTTATCAACATCAACCTTTTTGAAAAGATCTAGAATCTCTTGGTCTGTACTATAGCCAAAAGCGCGCAATAAAGAGGTGGCAGTAACTTTGCGCTGACGGTTAATTCTTACCCAAATAACATGATTAGCGTCAGTTTCAAATTCTAACCAAATACCTCGTTCGGGAATAATCTTTGCGCCATATAAAAATCTGCCCTTATAATTATCAGAGGCAAAATAAACGCCTGGCGATCTAATTAATTGCTGAACCACCACGCGTTCAATGCCGTTAATGATAAAAGTGCCGTTATTAGTCATGAGCGGCATATCACCGAAATAGACTTCTTGCTCTATTTTTTTGCCGGTTTTCTTATTAACCATCCTGGCCTTGACTTTTAAGGCAGCTTCGTAGGTGAGGTTTCTCTCGCGGCTGACCGTTTCGTCAAATTTCGGCTCATCAAGATAACAATCTATAAAATGCAACTCGAGATTGCGGCCAACATAATCTTCAATCGGAGAAAATTCTTTTAATAATTCCTTGATGCTGTTTTTCAAAAATGCCGAATAAGAAGCTTTTTGTATCTCAACCAAGTCGGGTAAATATTTCGTTGAGTCAATGCTCGAAAAAAAATTTCTCGTCGAAACGATTTTTTGAGTAGCCATTTTTATTTTTTATATAAAAATTATTAAAATTCCTCGTTAAAGCAAACAATTCCCCTTAATAAGATTTCAAGAGGAATTTCGAATTAAATTTTCCAATTAACTAAACAAGTGTTAATGGATATTATTGGTTATGTTCGATTAATAATACACATTTTAAATATTTTGTCAAATACTTTATCCACAAATATTGATTATTTTAATAATTCCAGAGCAATCGCCTTATCATTCCAGGGAATTTTTGTATTTCTTGGACCCATAATACATTCTTCCGAGCCTTTGCCAGTAACAATAACTACATCGCCCGCTTCGGCAAAAGAGATGGCTTTTTGAATAGCCGAACGACGATCTGATATTTCTAAAATTATTTTAGCACGAGGTTCAAAGATATTTTTAGCGCCGGCGCTTATTTCATTAATTATTTTTTTCGAGTCTTCGTCGTAAGGATCTTCGTTGGTAATAATAACGATATCTGTGAGAGTGGCGGCTAATTTGCCCAACTCTGACCTTTTCCATTTATCTCTTCCGCCACCGGCCGAACCAAACACAGAAATAATTTTTGCTTTATTGTTTTTTATTGTATTCAAGAAATTATAAACTTTTTTTAATTCTTCCGGAGTGTGTGCATAATCGATTATCACAGAAAAATTTTGGCCGGCGTTTACATATTCTAATCGACCAGGAATAATTTTAATTGACTCCAGACCATTTTTAATATTTGTGGGTTCTATTCCAAAACTATCAATCGCGCTAATGGCTGCTAACGCGTTATAAGCATTAAACTCTCCTAAAAGAAGAAAATTAATATACACCCCATTAAATACCAGCTCTGTTATATTGGGCTTAAGCAAAAATTGATCGTATCTTATTGTTTTATCAATTTGAAAATTTGAACAATTAACGGGGTCTTTGATGGTGTAGCCAATGGTTTTGTCCGACCGAAAACCCAGAAAATAAGCGGAATTTTCATCGTCTAAATTAATAATTTTGGTTTTTTCTATGTTTCGTCCATTTAAGATTTTACGCTTGTTTTTCTCTAAATGAGCGAATAATTCGCCTTTGGCTAATCGATAATTATTAAAACCGCCATGTGATTCAATGTGTTCCGGAGACAAATTAGTAAAAACTAAAATATCATAATTAATTCCTAGATGTCGTGATTGAGCAACCCCCTCCGAAGAAGTCTCAATAATAGCGTATTCACACTTTTCATTAATCATTTCTTTTAATAACTTTTGTAGAGAAAATTTGCCCAACATTGTCATCTTGGTTCTATTGGTCCATTCACGATCATTGATTTTAAAATTTAAAGTGCTTGTCCATCCAACTCTATGCCCGGCCGCCTCTAAAATTCTACCGATTAAATTAACGGTGGTTGATTTGCCGGCCGTGCCTGTCACGCCGATAACAATCATTTTTTCAGAAGGCTGACCGTAAAAAAAATTAGCCAGTAAAGAAATCGCTGGATAATAGATCTTTAACAAAAACGATTTGGGTAAAAATTTTTTAATTGTTCTTTCCGCCGCCCGAAACATAGAAAATTATAAATTAGAAATTAAAATTTATAAAATAGAAGTACGGTTATAAATTACGAATTACAATTTGGAATCAACAAAACACATGGCTTACAATTTGTAAATACACATAGAGATAAAACTCTATTCGATTCCTTCAACGTTAGTATAATAATCTGTAACATCCTGATCTTCTTCCAGTTCAGCACATAAAGATTCTAATTGCCCCTTAGCCGTAGAATCAACTTCAATCAAATTTTTAGCGCGCCATTCAACGTCTGCATTGCCAATTTTGATATTTTTACCGGACAAGAAACCTTTAACTGCTTCCATATTCTCGGGCTTTACGTATAAAACCAAATCTGTTTCTACGGTTTCCACGTCTTCCACTCCAGCGTCAATTGCTTCTAATTGAAATTCTTCAAAATTATTAATCTGACTTTGATAATTTTCAATTTCAATAATTCCTTTTTTATCAAACATCCATAGAACCGCATTCGTTGTAGCCAATGTTCCTCCATAATGATTTAAAGCGCGGCGCAAATTAGAAATAGTACGATTCTTATTATCGGTTAGAACCTCGACCAAAACAGCTGAACCGTCTGGACCGATAACCTCATAAATAATTTCTTCTAAGCTGGCACTGTTTGGTCCACCCGCGCCTCGCTTAATAGCACGTTCAACATTATCTTTGGGCATATTAATTATGCGTGCCCGTTCCATAGTCATTCTTAATTTGGGGTTGGTCTCTGGATCGCCTCCGCCTTCACGCGCCGCGATAGTAATCACATGCGCGACTTTAGTGAACATGGCGCTTTTTTTAGTATCTATCGCACCTTTCGTGTGTTTTAATTTAGCCCACTTAGAATGTCCTGACATAAAAATTATCTATATATTGTCTTATTAATAACTGGATTGTAGCTGAAAATAAAAATAAAAACAAGGACGGATTAGACTTTTTCAATAAAAAACTCTAAAATACAAATACCTATGTCTGTCAGAAATATAATATTGAAAATAAAAAATTTCATAGAAATTAACCATTTAGAATATTGGCTGGTTTTTTTAGTTATTTTCCTGATCTTTGTCTGGATTATGAATTATCCTTCCTTGCTTTGCCCAGACGGCTTTTTTCACACCAAAATGGCTATGATGATAAAAAACCAAGGCATTATTCAGAATTTTCCCTGGACTCAATATACGACTTATAATAACTTTTTTGTTAATCAACATTTTGGTTATCATCTCATTTTAATCCCCTTTCTTTTGATTCCCTCACCCGCCAATTTGGATTCTTTTGGTTTGGAAATTGAACCGCTGATTAAAACAAAATTGGCGGCAATTGTACTGGCCAGTTTAGTCTTTTTGACTATTTATTGGTTGCTTAAAAAATGGAAGGTTAAAAAACCTTTTTGGTATATTTTAATTCTTTTCTTAAGTAATGGCTTTTTAATGCGCGTTTCTCTGACGCGAGCACCGGCGGCTTCTATAATTGTCTTATTTCTGGCTATTTATTTTATAAGCCGGGAAAAATGGTGGCCCATAACAATCATCGGTTTTATTTATGTTTGGCTATACGGTGCCTTTCCTTTACTAATACTGGCCGCTATTTTTTATATTATAGGAAAATTGTTTTATTCAATATTGCAAACTCGAGAAAAAATCAACTCACGATTCGTATTAAAAAATATATTTTCTCGACCAAATATTATTATCTTAATCTCTGTCCTTTCGGGTATTATTTTAGGGTTAACCATAAATCCTTATTTTCCTAAAACTTATTATTTTCATTGGTTTGAGTTAACTCGCATCGCCATTATTAACTATTATGCCAAAATCGGCGTGGGCGCGGAATGGTATCCCCCTGATCCTGCCTCTTTTTTAATCACCAATTTCCCGCTTATTTTAATTTGGATTGTGGCCGTGGCCTATTTCGCGTCCAATGCCAAAAAACAGAGCAAAGAAAGTTGGTTTTTGGGTTTATTTTCCTTCTTTTTTATGGTTTATACCCTAAAAGCTCGAAGAAATATTGAGTATTTTGGACCTTCGGCTTTGGTTTTTTCGGCCATAGTTTTAGATAATTTATTCCGAGGAGCTAACTGGCAGGAAATAAAAAATAAAATCAGAAATATTTTTCAAGGCGTTTCAGCTGCGCCAATTTTCGGCCTTAGTCTTATACTCTTGGGTGTTATTATTTTCGGAGTAAAAAACTTTTTTGACCAATCATTTTTGGAAATAAAAAATGAATATAAAAAAAGTTTGCAAGAAACCAGCCCCTATACGCATTTGCAAAAAACAACTTGGTGGATAAAAAATAACATTCCGGCCAAAGAAATTATTTATCAACAGCGCTGGGACGCTTTTCCGTTTTTATTTTATTTTGACACAGACCATTATTATATTAACGGCCTAGACCAAACTTTTATGTACGCCTTTAGTAAAGATTTATTTGAGAAATGGCAAAAAATCAGCCAAGATAAAATTGATGCCCAAGAAATATCACAAATTGTTAAAAACGATTTCCATTCTTCATGGTTTTTATTGGAGAAAAGGGGATTTGATAATTCTTACAAACCGCTCAAATTGAAACTTGACCATTCTCCTTTTTTTATCAAAACATACGAAGACGAAGAAGCGGCTGTTTATAATCTACGATAGAAACAAATTAATCAATTTGCAAAAAATGAAAATATACATAGTCATTCCCACGTACAACGAAAAAGATAATTTAAAAATTCTCGTGAAAAAAATCTCTGAACTCAAGATTGAAAATTCATATATTATTATAGTTGATGATAATTCTCCTGATAAAACCGGAGTTTTAGCCGACAAATTAGCCGAGGATTATAATCTTTCGGTCATTCATCGGTCCGCTAAACAAGGCCTCGGTAGCGCGTATAAACAAGGATTTAGTCTGGCGATCCAGAATGATGCGGATTTGATTGTCCAGATGGATGCTGATCTATCGCATAATCCCGATGACATACCGCGCTTAATAACCGTATGCCTAGAAGGATATGACCTGGTAATCGGTTCAAGGAAAATTAAAGGCGGGCAAATTGTCAACTGGAATTTATGGCGTAAATTTTGTTCATGGGGGGCAATGTCCTTCGCGCGCTTGGCGCTCAACATAAAGACTAAAGATCTGACAGCCGGCTTCCGCTGTTTTAAAAAAGAAGCCCTGCAAAAAATAAATTTTCAAAACATTAAAAGCAACGGTTATGCCTGGCTGGAAGAAATAATTTATTTAGCAGAAAAAAATAATCTTAAAATTAAAGAAGTTCCTGTTAGCTTTGTGGACCGAAAAGCCGGCAGATCAAAGTTGGGCAAAAAAGAAATTATCGAATTTTTTAAAACCATTTTTCGTCTTAAATTCCATTCTGATGCCTAAAATATTGTCATCTATTAAAAATTTGTTGATTAGATATTCTGTTTCACGCAGCTTAATTATTATTTTATTTATAGTTTTTTTGGCTATCTGCGTGATCACCAATATAACCATTAAAGGCGAACAACATTTTTCTTTTTTGGCTAAATCGTTTTTGCAAGGTAAATTATATTTCTTAGAAATGCCGGGCTTTTCCTGGAACGACGACACCACTTTTTATCATAACCATTATTATTGGCCGCTTGGCCCCTTTCCTGCCATCATCCTTTTGCCTTTTATTTTTTTGGCGGATATTTTTAACTTATTTTTTTACCAAGGATTTTTACAAATTATCTTAATTTTATTTATCGTTTTTATTTGTTTTAAAATTGCCCGACGCTTAAATTATACAAAAAATGATTCGCGGTATTGGGCCTTCGCGTTTTGTTTCGCCACTATGTTAATTGGGATAATTTTTATCCCATGGAGCTGGTATTTTGCCCAGGTTGTCGTAGTTGTTCTCGGTTTATTAAGTATTTATGAATATTTAAACAAAAAACGCTATTGGCTCATCGGTATATTTTTAGCCTTAATGCTTGCTACCCGCTTAACCGCCGGCTTCAATGTTATTTTTTTTATTTTGGAAATAATTTTTATTTCTCAAAAAGAAAAAAAACAAAAAATAAAAAATTTAATTTCTCTTTTAGCGCCGTTAATTATCACTGCTGTTTTATTAATGGCCTACAATTATCTGCGATTTGATAATATTTGGGAAAATGGCTATAAAAATCAATCCATTTTAAACCAATTAATAAAAGCTCGGGAACAAGGGATTTTAAGCTTCAATCATTTGCCGACAAATCTATATTATTTCTTTTTAAGCGGACCTTTATTGGTGCATCAAGGCGATTCATTGACGATGCAAGCGCCTTTTATTAGGCCAAATATTTACGGCATGAGTATTTTTGTTACTTCGCCTTATTTTTTATACTTTTTCTTCCTGAAATACAAAGATCGGCTTTCCGATATATTAATCATTAATATATCTATAATTGCCGCACTCCTCTTTCTTTATTATGGCGGAGCCGGTTATGTGACGCTCGGCTATCGCTATGCTCTGGATTTTCTGCCTTTCCTTTTTTGGCTTTTAATGAAAAACTATTTTGAAAAGAACCAAAAACTAAAAACAGGCATAAAAATTACTATTGTCCTGTCTTCTTTGTTCAACTTTTATCTGTTTTTAGTATTTTTGCTCTATCGATAAAAAAACAAAAGAGGGGCGAACGCCCCTCTTTATTTATCCGCAAAAAATAATTAACAACCAAGACACGCCTAAGACGCCGGAGCTACCTTGCCGACTTCTTGCAATCTTCCCACAATAAACGTGGCCGCAGTGTAAGAGATAACTACAATCAATAAACCGATTATACCATTAAGCATCAAAGCTTTGGCTTTTTTGATTTTAGTCTCATCTCCGCCGGAAGTCATCCACATAAAACCGCCGATAATGATGATTACTACAGCGATTAAACCGAGGAAACTCAGGACGATATTAATAATACGCCCGATAATTACGGTTACGTCTGTTTCGCCGGCAAGACCGGCGGTTTGAGCTGTACTTTGTAAAGCATCTAGCGGATTTTCTTGGGCCAAAATAGACGGCGTAACAATTAAAAATAAGCCCATCAAGACAATAACAACAAAAACAAGAGCGAAATGATAATTCGCTCCTGTTTTGTTATAAGAATTGATTTTATTAGTTAAATAAACCATAAAATCAAAAATACGTTAAATTTCTATTAACTATGCGGAGGGGTTAGCAACATTTTTTAATCTCGAAACAATGAAGTTGGCCGCAGCATAAGAAACGACTATAATGAGCAAACCGATAATGCCGTTGATCATTAATTTCTTAGCAGCACCAATTTTTTCTTCGTTGCCACCGGAAGTCATCCACATAAAACCGCCGATAATAATGATTACTACAGCGATTAAACCGAGGAAGCTCAGGACGATATTAACGATCTTGCCGATTGTAGTAGGCAAGTCCTGATTACCCAACCCGGTTTGCCCTTGGAACTGGGTTAAACCCATTTCCCAATTGTTGGTCTGCGCCAAAACTACAGTCGGAGCAACTAACACCAAGGTTAAAAGGGCCGCGAGAAGATACTTTTTCATATTTTAAGCCTCTTTTTAGTCCGCCCTTATTAAGGGACGTTTTTATTAGAAATAAATTATATATTAATAGTAGGGTTAAAAGAGCAAAGCGTCAATAAAATTATCCACACCCAATTATTATCAAATGAGTGAGCGAAATGAAAATAAAATTTTTATTTCCGAGCGAGTGCGGATAACACAAGACCATACCTCTGGGTTAATGCCTTTATTGTCTTACTTTCGTCAAAATGGTTTCTAAAACGAAGTTAACCATCGCATAACTAAAGAAAATAATCGCCAATCCGAGCGTTGCCCAGACCAGAGTATCTTTTCCTTTCTTAATCTTTTGTTCATTACCGCCGGAAGTCATCCATAGAATACCGCCATATATAAACATCACTAGAGCCAGAACGCCGACTAAGCCTAAAACTACCTTAATAAGGTTGGCGGCCAAGGCCGGTATATCTTTAGTATCGCCCAAAGGATTAGGCAGTTCGGCGCCACTTGAACTATCAGCTAAAACCAAAAACGGAACAACCATAACAACCAACACAATGGCTGCTAAAATTTTATTTTTATTATTTTTCATCATACCGAGTAGTAGAAATTCGATTAAATATTTAATTTAAATTGATTATATTTTACCAGATTTTAATTATATACTCAACTGTGACAAATTAACTCGTTATTATTTTATTTTTATGCCGGAGCCTATCGAATTATCCCCGCCTGCCTACGCCTATCCGTCTTTTGTTAAGATTAGACAAATTTTTACCACCAACATTCTTTTTTATACTATTACACGGTAGCGGCATTGGCGGGCAGGACTACCTGGCATAATAAATTATTTATATATTTAATATTATGGTCGGGGACCTGGTAGTCCTATTCCGCAGAAGGCAACATCTGAATCTGGCCCCTGTAAAGCATTATAAGTTTTTATGTCTAAACTGCCCACAGTTATGGGTAGAATGTCTATCTCCTCGCCAACATAGTAATTGTTCTGGAACTTAGATAAAGCGGAACTGGTCTGCGGACCAAAACAGCCGTCTACTTTAAGTTCTGGGGTTGAACAATTAAGTTGATTTAGCTTTTGCTGTACCTCCTTGATGGCGTCGTTTTTGCAGCCAGATGACCAAACCGCACCCTCACCAAGACCCGCGTCAATATTGCCATCACCATCTTTGTCTTCGCAATCAACCCATGTTTGAAAACAGCTGCCCTTATCTTTTCCGCCCCACCAAGTTCCCTGGAAAATTGATTTATCAACCACTAATTTATCAATCACAAAATTAACAATAACCCAAGCAGCAAAAATTATAACGATACCCAAAAAAGTATATTTTATAACATCTTTGCCTTTTTTAATTTGGCTCTCGTTGCCGCCGGACAAAATCCACAAAACCCCGCCGAAAATCAACATAAGAAGCGCAACTACGCCAACATATTTTAAAATTAAATCTGCCACATTGATAAAAACCGCTAAAGCGTCGGTTAAAGTACAATCGCCACAGCAAGCACACTCTTTGCTTTTAATCAATCCTCCTGTTTCACATTCAACAGTGTTTCCTGCCTTACACGGAACCTGCTCAGCAAAAACAAATAAAGGAGAAATGACCAATCCGGTCAAAAAAATAGCGACGATTATAGTTCTTATTTTTTTATTATTATACATATGTTTATTTTTTGAATTCTTCGACGCTTCGGTCGGAGTCCCGACTCCTTGACGTCGAGATTGATTTTCGATTTTTTCCGCCTTCGGCGGATCCGCCAAGTGGCGAGTTGATTTTTAAATTAACTTAATAAGTTTGATTGACTTGCTGAGCGCAAAAACCAATAGCTTCTTTAATGCTTTTTTTGCCGTCTAAAACATCGTTTATCATTTGTTTAAAGAATATTTCTACGGCCTTATAATCTTTACCCAAATACCACGACTTAGCAGTTAGAACTTCGTCCGCAAAAGGCGCTAAATCCATATCTTCCAGTTGTCCCTTGATTAAAGCTCTATGCGCCGTGGGGTGTTTTGCGCGATCAAGATATGATTTAACATTTAAGGGGTCGCTCATAAAAAGAAGAAAATTCCACGCCTCGTTCGGGTAAATTGTTTTTTTAGCAGCGACTTCAACCCAATAATTAGCATAATTTATTTCTTTAATTGAACCCTCTATTTGAGGCATTTTAGCGATATCAAAGTTTAATTTTGGCGCGCTTGTTCTAATTGTATCTAAATAAGTCGAGTTACCGATAAAAAATGCGCTTTTCCCTTGGACAAACATCTCTAAAGCATCCGATATTCTTTTATTCCAAGAATAAGTTTCTTTGGTCGGATTGGCAAAATCCGTATAAAAACGCAAAGCTTCCTCGCCAGGATAATAATTACTATCTGACAATAATGAACCTTCTATGGCTGTGCCAATTCCGGAAGGAGCAATCATTTGAGTTTCGTTCTGCAACATTAACAAAGAAAGGATAGCTACACTATTTGGCACATTATTAGCCGTACCCATCGCTACGCCAGACTGGATTATATCTCCATTACGATCTTTTATCGTGGTTAGTCTGACGTCTTCCACAAATTCCTGCCAAGTTTTCGGAGGGTCAACTATTTTTGCGTTATTCAAAAGGTCGCGATTATAATAAAGGGCTAGGGTATCAAGAGCCAAAGGCAATCCCCAGAGTTTATTCTGGCGATAAACATCCTGAAAAACGGTGTCAACGTAGGCCTCTTTAAATTCTCGCGTGGTAGGAATTTTCTTTGTTTCTAGAATAACCTTATAGTCTTTTTTGATAGTCCCGGTCAAAACTTGCCGACCGACACTAATTTCCTGAGGCATGGGTAAAATTTTTATCTCGTATTTACCGAGCCAATCGTTAGGAATAGAAAAAATATCTGGCCCCCGATCTTCGGCCCAAGCCTCTAAAAGAGCCATCTCGTATTCTTCCGGCCTAAACTGTTGATAGTTAATATTAATGTGACTATAAACTTTACGAAAGGACAAAATAATATCGCTAAAATTATCAGGCCCGTCGTTAACGCGCCAATAATTCAAAGTGATAGGCTTAACTTTATTAACTAAAGTCTTTGATTGAGGAAAAATCTTGCACTGAAAACCGCTTACCAATAAAGCGCCGACCAATAAAATTAATAATATTATTTTTGGTTTTTTCATGTCAATTTAATATGAATTAATTGTAGAGCTTGAATAAAGTCTGGTCAAGCCCACTTAGATTATATCAAAATAACTGAGGCTGCCTTATCTTTTACTTCTTTAAAGCGCATTAATCTTACACCCTGAGTAGCCCGGCCGGAGAGTGAAACACTTTTAAGTGGCAGGCGGATAATCTGGCCTAGTTGCGAGACAATCAATAAATCTTCTTCGAAAGATTCTTGTTTATTCTTTTCATCAATAAACATGCCGACCACCAGTTTACCTGTTTTAGGAGTAATCTTGGCTGTTTTAGTGCCACTGCCTCCACGACGCTGCAAGCGATATTGCGAGACGGGTGTTTGTTTCCCAAATCCCGATTCACCGACCACTAAAATGCGTCCCGTAGAGAAATTCTTGGCCGACAATAAATCCATACCTACTATCTGATCGCCAGCCTTAAGACGCATACCTTTAACGCCAGCAGCTGTGCGACCCATTGGCCTCAAATCTTTATCTTTGAATCTTAAAGATTGTCCATTGGCTGTAATCAGAATTACTTCTTGTCCGGCTTCGGCTAATTTCACCCAATTCAAAGTATCATCGCCTTTTAATTTTAAGGCTATTAAACCGGAGCGGCGAACATTCGCGAATTCATTAATTTTTATTCTTTTAATGATGCCGTGCTTGGTGGCCATAATTAAATATTTTTGTTCTTTTGATACTTTAGGCGAAATATCTAAATGCAGAACGGCTGAAATCTTTTCGATACTTTCAATTTGTAAAAAATTAACAATCGCCCTGCCACCAGCTATGCGCGAGCCCACAGGAATATCATAAGCTTTTAAATTAAACACTTTGCCCTTGGTAGTGAAGAAAAATAAATCGGCATGCGTATTGGTCATAATCAACCTCTCGACCGAATCCTCTTCTTTGGTTTCCAAGCCAATAACTCCTTTGCCGCCACGGTTCTGCGTCTTAAAAGTATCAGGGCTTAATCTTTTTATATAACCATCACGCGTAATAATAACCAGGGTGGGTTCATTGGGTATCAAATCTTCTTGTTTAAATTCGGTGATGGAACCGGCTATGATTTGTGTCTTGCGTTCGTCGCCGTATTTTTCAGAAATCGAGTTGAGTTCGCCCTTAACAACTTTCAAAATATTTTTTGGACTGGATAAAATTTCTTCCAATTCTTTTTGTATGGCCAATTTCTCTTTGAGCTCTGCTTCTATCTTCTCTCGCTCTAATGCTGCCAATTGCTGAAGTTTTATGTCTAAAATTGCGTTCGTCTGCGCTTCAGATAATTTGAATTTATGTATTAAATTTATTTTAGCGTCGTCTCGATTCTTAGATTTTTTAATAGTTCTAATGATCTCGTCAATGTGGTCAAGCGCAATTTTTAATCCTTTCAAGATGTGTATCCTTTCTTTAATTTTTTCTAAATCGTATTCGGTCCGTCGACGAACCACTAGCTGATGATGTTTAATGTATTCTTCTAAAACAGATTTTAAATTCAAAAGCCTGGGCTGCAGGCCGTCGACTAAAGCCACCATATTGATATGGAAGGTGGTTTGTAATTCGGTCATTTTGAATAATTGATTTAAAACTTTTTGCGGATAAGTATTCTTTTTTAGTTCAATCACTATTCTAATCCCTTCTCTGTCCGATTCGTCTCTAATGTCGCGAATGTCTTCTAGTTTTTTATTGCGTGTTAAGTCGGCAATTTTTTCCAGTAAGGTTGATTTGTTAACCTGAAAAGGAATTTCGGAAACAATAATTTGGAATTGGCCATTAGCAGTTTCAACAATATCTGTTTTGGCCCTAATCACCACCGGACCCCTGCCTAAAGCATAGGCCTGTTTTATTTCCGCTGGTTGAAAAATTAAGCCGCCAGTGGGAAAATCAGGACCTTTGATAAAATCTGTTAATTCGTCTACGTCCGCATTTGGATGATCAATAAGATGAGAGGTAGCCGCGCAAATTTCTTTCAAGTTATGCGGCGGAATATTTGTGGCCATGCCGACTGCGATACCCAAAGTACCATTCAATAAAAGATTAGGGAACCTGGTTGGTAAAACCAATGGCTCTTTAAGAGTGCCATCATAAGTAGGGACAAAATCAACTACATTCTTATCAATATCGGCTAAAAGCTCTTCGGCCAGCTTATTAAGTTTTGCCTCTGTATAACGCATAGCCGCCGGAGAATCTCCATCAATTGAACCGAAGTTCCCTTGACCCCAGATCAAAGGATAACGCATAGCAAAGTCTTGTACCATATGCGCCATAGCTCCATAAACCGCGAGATCGCCATGCGGATGGAATTTACCCAAAACTTCACCGACAACCGTAGCCGATTTTCTAAATCTTCCTCCGGAGCGTAAACCCAAACGCCACATTGCGTACAAAATACGGCGATGCACCGGCTTTAAACCGTCTCGCACATCCGGCAAAGCGCGCTGAACAATAACCGACATAGCATAATCCAAATAACAATTCTGAACCTCCTGCTCGAGCGCGACGATTTCAATATTTTGATGGTTGGACGAGGCGCTGTCGCTAGACACCTCCGCCGAAGAACCTTTTTGGTTAGTCTTGGACTTATTTTCTAGTCTAGTTTTAAAATTTTTCTTTTTCATTATTTTGTTTTATCGAAAATTTTTTGCTTTAAAATTTCTATTTGCCCGGGCGTCATATTGTTACTATCAATTTCATTTTCTGGCGGTATCACTTTCATATTATTTTTGGTCTTTTCCAGACCTATAAAATCTTTAAGGCTCTGTCGAAAAATTTGCAATAAAGCATCTTCTTTTTTTAAATTTCTTTGGGCAAATGATTTAAAATTAAATACCCACGCGATGAAAATTAAAACAACAATGCCTATGGAGATAAAAATAATTTTTTGATTCGGTAATAATTTAATTTTATTCATACACTCTAAGAGGGATTCAAAACAATAGTCATCATTTCTTTGCCCTCTAAATCTCTAGAGGTGATTCGGGCTTTATCCAAAACCTCCGGATTTTTCAACCCCATTTCGCGATAAAATTTATCAATTGATTCTGCTTCTGTTTTTAATCCTGGAATTTTATAACAAGAAGGAATGAGAATTTTTGGTTCAATGTCTTTAATTAATTTAGCCGCTTGCTCGGGCGCTAAAACTCCTTTTTTGTTGCCCACCGGAACCAATAAGACATCCACGTCGTCGAGTTTCTCGATAATATTTTCGTTAAGCGTATTTTTCAATTCACCCAAAACCCCTATCTTGACGTCATCCATTTCTACGAGATAAATAGTCTGAGTTTCATTGAGCTTTATGCCATAAACAAAATTATTTTTAATTTCATATTCGCCCGGGGCGGAAATTAAAAAAGTTTCTTTATTAAAATCTTTTTTCGCCAGTAATGCGTCATGGTTATCCGTCAACAAAGCAATATCCGATTTAAAATTCGGGCCTCGTAAACCGACTTTGCGAGGGCTATACGGATCAATAATAATAGTCACATCGCCTGATTGAAATTTAAAACCTGCCTGTCCGTACCAATAAATATACATAGTAAAGAATTTAGAATAGAGTTAAAGTTTAATTGAATGCTTTAAAATTATATCACTTAATTTGAGTCTTTACAAGCAAAATAGACAAAAATAAAATACTTATAAACTTGACAAATAAGCTAAAAAATGACATAATTTAACTATAGAGGGTATTAAAACCCTATGTTGCCAGCGCTTGTTCGGAAACAAAAAATGATAATTTTTTGCTTCACTCACCCGCTCGGCAATAAACAAGATCTTTAAAATTTAGAAAATACCGAAAGGAGGACCGGTCATGCTCGAGAAATTTCTAAACTGGCTGACAAGCCAACGACGGGCCGTCCGACTTTTAATCGGCTCGGTTTTAATGGTTGGTTCGGCGATTACCATGCCTGCTTTCATTTATATCTTTTGCCTGATCAATCTCGGACGTTTCTCTTTCGTTGAAGTAATAGTTTGCGGCGAAATAATCCTTCTGCTCATAGCCATCCACGAGTTGGGCCATCTTTTTATGGCCAAGCTGTGCGGTGTGCCGACTCAAGGCATTTATTTCCTGCCAATTTTTGGAGCCGTAGCTATTATTCGGAAAGAAAATCTCAAAACACCGCTAAACCGATGGCGAGACTTTCTTATCTCGGCTGGCGGATCAATTACCAGCCTAATCGCCCTTTTCTTGATCTTTGCGTTCCTATCACCCATCTGCAATCTCGTCAAAGCCGCAGTAATGATCTGGAGCTTTGTCTCTTTCTACAATCTACTCTCGATTTATCCTTATGACGGCGGACGCATGTTCTTGGATTGGATAGCCAGATTAAAACGACGCGCTTTGATAATTTCAAGGATCGTCGGATGGCTAACTCAATTAGCGATTTCTGTCGCCATCGTCATAACCTGTGGATTTGGCTGGAAAAATCTTCTGGCAGTTGCTGTTCTGTGGATTCTCTATATTATTCTCATGAAAGCCGGAAAAATCGCCAAAGATGACAAGAAAGGCGAGCCGATGAAACCGATCGCCTGGATGGCATCAATAGTAATTTCCGGCCTACTGATATCCGGTTTCGCCTACATATTCATAACAACGATCTGGAGGTTCTAAAATGAGAAAATTTCTGATTTACTTAGTGCTGGAGATCGCCATCATTTCTCTAAGCGTGATTGCCTTAGGCAACATCCCGCTGATCCTAAACGGTCCCGGCCGATATTTCGCCACACCTGAAGCTGCGGTGATAAATTATTGGCAAGGCGTTAAATCACAAAATCTGCTCCAGGAAGCGATTTCTTTAAAAGATATTCGCTTGATGGACATCTACGCCTGCGCCGGACAGATGTGGCCGAGTTCGGTGGTCGTCGACAGCATCAGAATAGTTTCCTCGGAGCCCGTGACCGAGAATATCGTAAAGATCAAGTATCGCGTTTTCCTCGCTTCAGGGAAAGGGAAATCCTTCGGTAGCGGCGACATAGTTATCTTCGATCCGTATTTCGGCTGGCGCATTCTCCAGCCATCAAACTAAATCTCAAAATAATCCCGATGAAAAATCATCGGGATTTTTCTTTTATTTAAATTGTGTTAATATAGAACCTGATCGACTCGCAACAAATAGATATATGAGTATTTTTTCTAAACAACCCAGAGGGTGGCACACCCATTCAATTAAATACCGCAAAGCCATAAAAAAAATTCCGCGCATAAAAAAGAGCGATGTTTTTACTATTTTGATTTTTCTTTTTTTAATCGGATCAATATTATTCTTGGTAATAATCGGATCAATCAGCCACAGCCTGCCCTCTCCTGATAAATTATTAGAGCGCGCTATCGCACAAAGCACCAAAATATACGATCGCACCGGCAATAATTTGCTTTATGAATTTTTTACTGCCGAACGCCGCACCATAATCCCCTTAAAAGACATTCCTCAAAATTTAATCAATGCTACCCTGGCCATAGAAGATCGTGATTTTTACAAACATCAAGGTTTTAATTTAAAAGGAATTGCCCGCGCCATTTTAATGGATATATTGAATTTGGAAAAAGTACAAGGCGGATCTACTGTCACTCAGCAATTTATAAAGAACGCCCTTTTAACAAACGAAAAAAGCTATGTTCGCAAAATCAAAGAGTTAATTTTGGCTTATCAAATCGAAAAGAAATTCTCCAAGGATGAAATCTTACAAATGTATTTTAACGAAATTCCGTACGGATCCAACGTCTATGGAGTTGAAGCAGCCAGTAAATTATATTTCGGCAAATCGGCCCGCGACCTTACCTTAGACGAGAGTGTGTTATTAGCAGCTTTAACTAAGGCGCCGAGCTATTATTCTCCTTATGGGAGCCATCTTCAAGACCTCACCCAACGCAAGAACCTTATACTGAACACCATGGTTGAGCTTGACTATCTTGACGAAAAAACCACCCAAGCCGCAAAAGATATTGATACCTTAAAAAAGATTATTCCTCGCCGCGAGAATATAGTCGCGCCTCATTTTATTATGTACGTCCGCGATTTATTGTATAAAAAATACGGCGAGGAGAATGTTGCTGAGGGCGGCCTAAAAGTTATCACGACTATAGATCTGGAAAAACAAAAAATTGCCGAAGAAGAAATTGCCAAACAAGCGGAAATCAATGAAAAAAAATCAAACGCTTCTAACGCGGCGCTTGTGGCTATAGACGCCAAAACAGGAGAAGTCTTGGCCATGGTCGGCTCTAAAGATTATTTTGGCGAACCTTCACCCGATGGTTGTAAGCCAGGAGTTAATTGTCGTTTTGATCCCAACGTCAATATCGCTACAAGTCCGCGCCAACCTGGTTCTTCTTTTAAGCCGATAGTTTATTCGGCTGCTTTTCAAAAGGGCTATACGCCTGACACAATTTTATTCGACGTGGAAACCAACTTCGGACCATCTGGACCCGGTAAAGACTACATTCCGCATGATTATGACGCCAAAGAACGCGGACCAGTCACTATTCGCCAAGCTCTAGCTGGCTCGCTTAATATTCCAGCGGTAAAAACAATTTATTTGGCTGGCGTTAATAATGTAATCAATTTGGCTCAAAAATTCGGTTACACTACGCTCACCGATCCTTCGCGCGTCGGCTTATCTTTAGTTTTGGGCGGAGCCGAAGTCAAACTTTTAGAACACACGGCGGCGTTCGGCGTATTGGCGCGTGAGGGGAAAAAAAGAGAAACAACGATAATCTTAAAAGTAGAAGACAGTAATGGTAATATTTTGGAAGAATTTAAACCACAAGACGCTTCGGAACAAGAAGATGTCGTCCCCCAACAAGTCGCCAGACAAGTCACGGATATTTTAAGCGATAACCAAGCGCGCACCTTTATTTTTGGTGCAAACTCGCCTTTGATTTTGCCGGATCGGCCAGTGGCCGCCAAAACAGGCACCACTAATGATTGGCGTGATGGCTGGACGATCGGCTATACACCATCTTTGGTTTGCGGTGTGTGGGTGGGCAACAGCGACAATACGGCAATGAAATTTAAATCAGATGGCGTGATAGTAGCCGCGCCCATTTGGCATAATTTTATGAATCGCGCTTTAGCCAACACACCAATAGAAAAATTTAATGCGCCAAATCCTACTATCACCGACAAATCAGTCTTAAACGGCCAAGCCGGCGAAACGATCGTCAAAATTGATAAAGCTTCCGACAAATTAGCCACCAGCCTCACGCCCGAATCTTATATTATAGAAAAAAAATATCGCGTCTGGCATGAAATTCTCTATTATATTGATAAAGACAATCCTCTTGGACCGACCCCGGAACATCCGGATAATGATCCGCAATTTAACCGCTGGGAAGACGGCGTAAAAAAATGGATGGATAAAAATAAATTAAACAACGAGATACCACCGATCGAATATGACAATCTCCATGTTCCGGAAAATCAACCGATTGTCAATATAATTTCTCCTAACAATAACGAATGGATTAATAGCGAACTAATGATCGTAAATATTTCGGCTAACGCGCCGCGCGACATATCCCGCATTGAGTGTTTTGTTGATGAAAAATTGGCGGATAATAATTATTCTCCAAATTTAAATTGCGAGGTTAATACAACCGGCCTAAATTACGGCGAACACGCGCTTAAAGCTATCGTTTATGACAATATTGATAATAACGGAAGCGCTTCTGTCAAATTCAACATAATCAACCAAGTCCCGCAAAAAATAATCTGGCTTAATCCGCAGAATAATCAAATTATTTATCGCGAGAACTTTCCTTTGAATATTTCTATTCTGACTCCGGCGATTTCTATTGATTCTATAAGCTTTAAACTTATAAATTCTTTAGGTGAAGAAAGCGCTATCGCTGACATTGATAGCCCTAATCGCAGCGGAAAATTTACGCTTAATTGGCAAGGCGCGCCTAGCGGAAATTATAAATTAAAAATTGAAGCCGTAGATACGGACAATCATCCTATTCCCGCAGACGAACTCAATATTGAAATAAGATAGAATCCAAAAATTATCCGCCCAAGGCGGGTCCACCCAGGGCAGGCGGATTACGAGTTAAGAACTAAAACTAAAATCGAAGATTAAAGTCCAATCTTGTTTAAATAAAATCGCTCCGTTGAAGGGGCGATCTTTATAATATAGACATGAATACTAACTGCAACTACACCCGCTCGGCGCTGAACCGCAAGAAATCCCAGCCGCAGCTTCGCCCTGCTTACAAAGATAATATATTTCACTCTGCGTGTCAGTTTATGGACAAGTCTGCCCGGAGCAAGCCGAAGAACAACAACTATTGCAAAAAGTTTCATCTTTATAAGCGCGGCATCTTTTGCAAATTTCACAAGCTGATAAAGCGCGGCTATAAGATCTTACCTCGTCCATATATCCGATATAGCCTAGTTCATTAAGTCTTCCTCCGAGAAATAGATTTTGATTTTGGGCGACTGTCGGCAAAGCGGCATTGGTATTGGTTTGCGACGCACTATAAATACCGTCTCGATATAGACGATTCTGCCAAGAAGCAGTGCCAGTGGTGTTTTTTAAGGTACTGACAAAATGATGCCAAGAGCCCCTTACAGATCCATCCTCTTTGGCTATGGAATACTCAGAATTATTTAAGTTCCAATAAGAATAAACAGTGCCCGTAGGACCGATATAAAATTTGGAGCTATAAACTTTTCGATATACATAACCATCCAATCCCTCTGAACGATTTTCATAAAGCCAAAATTCCATAGTCATGTCGCCGTTTAAGTCTAAACTATCTGCATCGGCGACTTGCACTGTTTCCCCCGTACCACTATGAGCAAAATAAATACATCTCTCGTGAATACAGTTAGAACTGCTTTGCCAAACCGGATTAGTGCAACCGCTACCAGAACAACTCAACGTCCCCGTATTTCCATACCCGCTTGAGTCAGCGGCGCTCGTGCCACTATCTTCGTCGAATTTCCAGTATCCCACTAGAGATGAATCTCCGCTTAAGGACCAGGAAGAAATGATGTTTGAAGCGTTGGCGATCTGGGCATAGGAAGAATCAGAGTAAAGCTCGTAGTAAGAATTTAAAGTGCCACCGTCTTTGGTGGCTAGATCAGTGTTGCTCTCCATGTAAGCAGCCAGACGGTAGTTCTGGCCATAAGTGTCTGATTTGTAGATATAGCAATAGTCTGAATTCTTGGGGTCTCTGGGCAGAGCGTTAAGGAAAGAAGGAACTAAAACAGACAAAAGAGAGCCTGGATTGTTGACACAGCCCCCGGCTGACCAAAGAGGATATTGGTTGTTGGTAAGATAGTAAAGTTCTATGGCGCTGCTTAGGCCTTTGATCTGTTGGGCCCTTGAAGCGTCTCTGGCTTTGGCTCTCTGGGTGTTTAAGCCAATCATAGAGAGGGTGGAGAGAAGACCGATGATAGCCACTACGACCAGGAGTTCGATGAGGGTGAAGGAAGAAGAGGGTTTTCTATTGTAGATATTTATTTTCATAGTTAAGATTTTAGCACAGGGGGGGTTGGCAAGAGAAAAGACATAAAAAGAGAATATGAATTATCCGCCCAAAATGGGCGAATTAAAATTTAATTCTATTTATTTGGAAATTTATAATTTAAATAATCAACATCGCGTCGCCGAAGGAATAAAATCTATATTTTTTTTGAATGGCTGTTTGATAGGCTTCCATTATAAAATCTTTATCGGCAAAAGCGCACGCCAACATCAAAAGCGTTGTCTCTGGCAAGTGAAAATTTGTAATTAAGGCGTCGATAAATTTAAATTGATAACCTGGATAAATAAAAATATTTACGTCGCCAAAGAAAGATCGAAGTTGACCATTTTCACCAGCGGCAAATTCCAAAACGCGCGTCGCAGTAGTGCCTACAGCCACAATTCTTCGGCCCTCGCTTTTATATTGATTAAGTCGCTTAGCGGTTTCTTCATCTAAAATAGCGTGTTCCTTATGAATTTTATGTCCTTCTATATTTTCGCTGCGCACCGGCTGAAAAGTTCCCAAGCCGACGTGCAAAGTTACGTATTCAAAAATAACACCTTGATTTCTCAATTCTGTCATTAGATTTTCCGTGAAATGAAAGCCTGCCGTGGGCGCAGCCACCGACCCTTCAATTTTTGCGTAAATTGTCTGGTATTTTTTTAAATCGGAAGATTTTTTTATATAAGGCGGGAGTGGCGCTTGACCAATTTCATTTATCGCCTGCCAAAATTCTTTTTCTTTTAAATTAAATTCTGCTTCCCATGTTTGCGGAGATAATTTATTAATAATCGTTAAATAAAAATTCGGGCTAAAATAAATTTTTTGTCCGAGCTTTAATCGCCGAGCCTTTAAAATAATTTCCCAATTCTGATTGGCTAATTCTCTTAGGATTAAAACTTCGCTTTTACCGCCGCTTTCTTTTTGGCCAATTAGTTTGGCCGGGATAACCTTGGAATTATTAAAAACTAAAACATCACCCTTAGACAAAAACCGAGGCAAGGCATAAAAATATTTATGAATAATTTTTTTTGTTTTGCGATTTAAAATCATTAAACGAGAATGATCTCGCGGCGAAGCCGGTTCTTGGGCGATCAATTCTTTGGGTAAATTATAACTAAATTCGGATAATTTCATCCAAAATAATAAAATTCTATATATTAAAATATTAAAATATAAATATTAAATTTTCTTTAATCCCAAATCTTTCTTCGCGATACCCTCAACCTGACCGACAATCTCAACCTTATCCTGCGGGAAAACATAGCCGGGTTTTTGAGCGACTAAATAATATTTTTCCTCTCCGATTAAGAATCCATAACGTCCTTGGGCGTCGACAATCTGTGTTTGAATAAGTTTGTTAAATTGAGGCTCAAATAAATAAACCAGGCCCTGACCGATAGATTCTTGAGTGCTAAGATTAAAAATCTTACCCAAGGGTTTGATTAAAACGTTCGGATTAAAAATTCTGAAAATAAAGAGCAAGGCAAGATGAATAAAGAAAAAAATCAAAGTCAAGGTATTGGGTGAAATGATCAAATTAAGCAAGGCTAAGCCCGGTGAAAGATAAGAAATTCCTTGAGCTAATTTTCTCAAATTGGACTGGCGTTTAACCTGACGATAGGCTTTTTCTTTTTCGTCTTGTGGCGCGCTGGAGAACTGTTCCAAATTGGCAAACGATGACTTAACTTTTTTAGTTGAGCCGGCCATAATCGTTTTGCCTTCTTGCAAATCAAGAGGCAGATTAAAATTTATCAATCCCCCTGGCCCTGAGCGAAAAACTGAACCATAATATAAATTTGGATAAAGTCGATCGCTGGGCTGTTGGTTAAGGTATTTCGAAGGAAAAACATAATCAACGCTATTAACCTCGAGCTGATAATCGGTATTGGGTTTAACCGCGAAGAAATACCTGCCGTCCGGCCCGGTTACTTTGGTTTGAATCAATTTTTTAATTGACCCCCGTTCAGTTAAAGACGGCACCAGCTCATAAAGCCTGACCATGGCCAAGCCGATAGCTTGTTTGGTAACGGCATCGTAAACCGTGCCCCATGATTTGCGTCGTCTGGCGAAAAGATAAGCTGGTTGAGTAAAAACAAATTTAATAATCTGAAGAAAATACTGAAGCAAGGGTAGAGTCGAAGCCGCGGCTGGAACAGTGGCTGCCACGTTAAGCACCGAAGCAGTGGCGATAACAGGCAAAACCGCTTTTTGATTAACCTTCTGAACGGTTTTATTGTTTAAAATTTTAGTTTGATAAATTTCTTTGGCTTTTTCAAAAACAGCCGATACTCTAACCACCATACTGGGTTGAGCTACTTTTTCTTCTGTGGCTAATGACGACTGATCTGTGCTCGGTTGGATCGGCAAGGTAGGAGGAATATTTTCGCTTGGCGCTTCTGCGCCAGTACCAATTCCAGTCTCTGGTCCACCAGATGGAAGTGAAGGTGGAGTAATAGTACCAGTGCCTGGTGTTCCTGGAGTTGGCGGAGTGGGAACCGTTGGTGGTTTAGGTGTGGGTGGAACAGGCGGGGTTGATAAACTCGTAATCGTCACCTGCGCTTGATCGGAAAGAAGGCCAGAGGAAACAATAACATTGATTGCCCCGGCATTTTTAGCAGTCAATAAACCGGTGTTAGTTATATTGGCTAAATTTTCATCGCTCACGCGCCAGATATAAGTTACGCCTGGCATGGTTTGGCTGTATTGGTCTTTGGCGGTCGCGGTAAATTGTTGAGTGGCGTTAACCTGGAGATTAACGCTGACAGGACTAATGCTTATCGTAGTCAAAACTGACGGGCCCTGAACAACGTTTAAAGTTATGGTTTTTTGAGCGCACTTAAGATTGGCGGTGCAAGCCTTGATAACAACATCGCCTGCTTGAGCGCTAGCCGTATAAGTATTGGAGGCCAAGCCATTAACAGTTGAAGTAGAAACAGAAGCCAAAGAGCCGGAACCGGAAAAAATACTCCAGTCTATTAGAGTGTTATTAACAACATGGTTGTTGAATTGGTCGAAAACCTCGACGCTCAAAACACTTTGGCTCACAGAGTCAGCGAAAAGCGAAGACGGATTAAGCGATAAGGCGATGGTTGAAGGAATAGGAGTTTCAACAGGAGGAGGAGTGGGTGTACTGCCACCGCTGCCCACCGTAACCGCAACCACTCTGGTGTCATAATCATAAGCCGTGTTAGTGCCTTGTTTGATTCGCAGGGTGGCCGTATAAGAACCGCCGCCCTTAGAAGTATAATCGTAGGTGGCTTGGCAAGAAGCAGAATCAGGATTGTTCCAATCAACACCATCCGATGAATCAAAATCCCAAGCGCAAGTGTAGCTGTCGCCGACAGAAGAAGTGGCGTCAAAAGAAGCGGAGCCATTACTGGTTGTGTCGTCGCCTGCTTTAGCCTTGATGTAGTAGGCGTCCCAGGAGTCAACGCTTGGACTAAAATTTTTCGAACTAGTGGACAAATTGGCTTTAATTTTTATAGCCGGATAAGTAGTGCTTGAAAGAATATGCAAATCAATTGTCGTAGAAGTGCCACTGGCGGAAAAACCTACGGCATTGCCGAGTAAGACCGAATCTGGAATTAAGGCGCCGACAGAATCTAAAACCTGATAAGTAATAACTTGGCCGTTCAAAGTATTATTAATAACAATTCTATCCCATGATCCGATTTCTAAAGGCGCGATCGCCAGGGAAGTAACTTGACCATTAGTACTTGTAGTATAACCATGCGAAAAAACAGCGAGACCGCTATCACCATCAGCTGCATAAAGATAATCGCCCGAAACAGCGACATACGTAGAATCTCCAGTGGTGTATTTATAGTCAGTCACTATCGGAGCATCGGGATCGCTGACATCAATGGTTAAATAAACGCTCGAGGGTGCAGATCCACCACTATAGTATGGGCTTGAGGCAAAGATATAATTATCACTCCCCGCTGCCACAGAATTAGTATCGGTGGTAGCTATCGTCCCTCTTAAGACTGGAACAGCGATCGTAGATATGTCATAAATTCTAAAACTGGTTGTGTCGGCCACATAAGCGAAATTTCCTGAAGCCACCACTTGCTTGGCTGTGCCTGGCGTATCAATCGTGACTGTAGTTGTCGCGTTGGTGGGATCAGTAATGTCAATAATTCTAAAACCGGCCGTGCCTTCGGCCAATAAGACATAATTATCATAAAGATCTGCGCCGTAGGCATAACCAGTTGTAGCAATTGTGGCAGTACTAGTCGGACTCTCGGAATTGGATATATCAATGATTTGCAAACCGGAAGCCCCATCTGCCACATAAGCGTAATTTCCGGATACAGCAACTTTATTGGCTGTGCCAGAAGTATCTAATGAGCCAAGATCATATTCTATCTGCTTTACATCCCAGACGCCCATAATTCGTAAACCAGATGTGCCATTAGCCACATAGACACAACTGAATCCATATATAGAGCGACAAGGCGAAACAGCCACGCCAAGGGCGGGGACAGATAGATATGTCCCTCTGATCGGAATAGGATTATAGGGATCGGAAATATTATACGTAGTCATGCCGTTAGAATGGGCCACATAAGCGAAATTTCCGGACGCAGCCAGCCCCGTATAACTGCCGAACATAGACTTAATCTCTTTGATCAATGTCGGATTAGTGGGGTCAGAAACATTAATAACCTGAATACTGCTATGATCAATTACGTAAGCGTAATTATTATAAAGATCGACGTCATAAGCCTGGTCTGGCGTGTCATAGCTTCCGACAATAAGGTTGGTCGTGGTATTAAAAATTTGTAAGCCGCTATTTTGATCAGCCACATAACCGTAACCTCCGGACACCGCAACGTTATCCGCCGCACTCGGCGTGTCAATTGTAGTCACCAAAATAGGATTAGTGGGATCAGAAACATCAATAATATAAACGCCGTTATATCTGCCTGGCAAATAAACATAATTACCAACCTTAGAAACCGGCGCCCAAGTTGATACGCCTGTTATATATGAACCGACTTCTGTGGGGTTGCTGGGATCAGAAACATCAAAAATATGCAAACCACCAGCACCGCCAGCCGGACGGTCAGCTGCAGTGTAAAGATAATTCCCGTCGACGACGCCGCTTCGCCAGCGAAAACCATAAGGCTTTAAGATACTTTTCACTAATTGAGGAGACGAAATATCAGAAAGATCAAAAACATCTAAATAACCGGTTGTGGTTCCAACGATAACGCTTTCAACGTATACATAATGACTATTCACTGTCACACCAAATGAATAACCACCGGCACTATTATCTGACGAACCCACAAAGATTGGATTAGTCGGATCGCTGACATCGATAATATGCAATCCTCCCTGATGGTCAATCGGCGGTTGAACGCCGGTATCAGAATTATATTCCTCAGCCGTCAAAGCATAATTTCCGTAAAAATCTATATCTTGAGCACAACCAGGCGTATTATATTGAGCCACCAATAAAGGATCTGCAGGATCAGCCAAATCGTAAATTAACACGCCCGCGGCGCAAGCAGCCACATAAAGATAACCATTTCTAATTTTTGCCTGTTTAACCAAGGATCCGTTCTGCCCACGGAAAAGAAGACTGGCGGTATTGTCATCTGCCAGTCTAACATTATTGTAATGGGTATCAAATTCCGCGCTACCGGTAAGAACAATACTATAGTTACCTATAAAAGGATTATGATAAATACCGCGCAGCGAATCGTACCAAACCGCTGGCAGGGCCAAGGTGACGCCACAGAAACTCGATAAAACGAAAATCCCGATCGCAATAAAAATTAAAACAAGGCTTATTTTTTTAAAATTTCTCATACCCCGCATATCATCTTCGATATTTTTAATAACTTTTTGAGTCTTAGTAAACATTATTTATATTTATAAATCTAACCAACAAAATTCTCCCTGGTTTTTCTGGGCCGACTATCGTCGGCCCCATCGAAGTTGTATTACGGGGCATAAATTAGAATCTTACTTCTTGCTGAACCCTCACCTCTAAAACTCCGTCTATGGAAGATAATTCTTTAATAAAATCTTCGTGGTTGTCGGTAACATATTCCAGTTGTAAAATAAAATTTCTGCTATGCCCGTCTTCTCCCAAACTCGGCTCTATATTTTTTATTTTTAATTCGTGGTTGCCTGCTAAGCTAATTATCCTTTCAAAAACTTTTGGATTATCACCCAAACGAACATTTAAATTTTTATGCCAATGACTGCGAATGTATCTGTTTTCTATCTTGGCGATAATAATCAAGACAATCATAATCAAAGCAACAGTGACAACTGCTGCTGAATAAAAACCGGCGCCCACCGCTAAACCGACGGCGGAAACCGTCCAAAGACTGGCCGAAGTGGAAAGACCGATTACTGAATCTTTGTAACGCAGAACCGATGCTACGCATAGTAAGCCGATACCCTGAAGCACGCCGGCTGCAATCCTGGAAAGGTCGGAACGCAAAGGCAAATCGCTTGAACCATGAGCGTAAACATAATAAGAGATAAGCATTGCCAAAGTACTGCCCAAACAAATCAAAATGTGCGTGCGCAAACCGGCGGTTTTAGCTCGCCTTTCTCTTTCCCAGCCAATAATGCCGCCCAAAATAACCGCAATAACTAAACGAAGAATCATTTGCCAAGTAGTAATTTCCATAATCTTATAAATAGTTATAAACAAAGGTTGCCATGATTATTTTAATTGAATTAGATGTTTAAAGCAAGAGAATGTGCGAATAAATTCATACGTCGTTAAACGATCAGTTTATGCGATTATTCATTATCATTTATCTTTATTTTCTTCTCGAATGACAGTGTGTTATAGCAATAGCCAAGGCATCGGCCGCATCGTCTGGTTTAGGAATTTCTTTTAGTCTCAAAATTAGTTTCACCATTTTTTGAATTTGGTGTTTATCGGCTTGGCCATAACTAGTAACTGTCTGCTTAACCTGTAGTGGCGTATATTCGAAAATTGGGACCTTGTTTTGGATGGCTGTTAAAAGAATAATGCCGCGCACTTCTCCGATTTGCATTGCCGTTTTAGTATTCTTGGCAAAAAATATTTTTTCAATGGCAATTTCATCTGGCTTATACTCCTTGATTAAAGAATTAACGCCTTTATAAATTTGTTCCAAACGTTCCACAAAATTTTCTTTAGCTGAAGTGCGCAAACAACCGAAACAAATAAAATTTTCCTCGCCGGCGTTTTCCTCGATTACGCCATAACCCAAAATCGCGAAACCCGGATCAATGCCGAGAATTACTCTTTTGCGAGTTTTTATTTGATGAACCCTAAACGACATGTAAAATTTATAATTTATATTCGTAAATTTCAGCCTATTCTTCTTCGTTGTTTTTACTGAACCTTTCTACTTCTTCTTCCTTTCCTAAAATAATCAGTTGATCGCCCGGCTCGATTTTATCACTAGACCTCAATAAATAATTTATTTCATCATCTCTTTCAATGCCAATTAAATTCAAGCGGTATTTATCTCTGATCTGCAAATCTTTGATTGACTTGTTAAAAAATATACTAGGCGCTTCAATTTTTACCAAACTATAACCTTCACAAATCGAAATATAATTTAAAATGTCTGTAGTCAAAACTTCTTGCGCTAAACGTTTGGCTGTTTCAACCGAAGGAAGAACGATGCGATCCGCCCCCACCAACTCTAAAATCTTTTCTTCAATTTGCGAGTCAGAACTCCTAATGCCGCGAGCAATAACTTTATTAACGCCGATTTTCTTTAAAAGCGTGGTGATTAAAACCGTGGCCAAAAAATTATCATCGCCTATCGCCACAACTACGGCGTCGAAATCTTTAATGCCTTGCGCCAATAAAGCTTCCTCTTCGGTGGCATCGGCCACAACCGCTAAGGCGGTCTTGTCTTTAAAATCTTCAATCAATTTCTCGTTCTTATCAATAACTAAAACTTCTGCGCCTTGTTGCGTTAAGGTTTCAGCTAAAGTTTGGCCAAATTGGCCCAAACCGATAACCGCTATTTTTTTCATACTATTTATAATTTATTTTGTGTTTTTTTATCGCTAAGCGCTAACCAATATTTATTTTTTCTTCTGGATATTTGTATGACTCGGAAATTCCTTTCTCAAGAATATAGATCGCTATCGTGGCCGGCCCGACACGGCCGACGAACATACTTATAATGATAATTAATTTGCCTATGTCGGTCAATTGAGAAGTAACTCCTCGAGATAATCCGACCGTGCCGAAAGCGGACACTTCCTCAAAAATCAAATCTAATAAATTAGCTTTTTCGGTCTGAACTAATATAAAAATACAAACACTCACCCAGACTAAAGCTAATATAAAAACCAATAATGCTTGCCGAACAACGACATTAGAAAGACTCCTTTTAAACATTCTCACCGAAGACCTTCCGCCGAACCATGATTTAATCGTAGCCAACAATACCGCGAAGGTGCTGGTTTTAATGCCACCGCCGGTTGAAGCCGGCGAAGCGCCGATAAACATTAGAAAAATTAAAACTAAAACCGTAACTGGCGCAAGCGCTCCAATATTAATCGTGTTAAAGCCAGCCGTACGAGCAGTTACTGATTGAAAATAGGAACCTAAAATCTTTTCGGTAAAACTGAAACCGGCTAAATGATTATTTTCAAAAAGATAAATTAGGATCGTGCCACCAAGAATCAAACACAAAGTCGCTATCGAAACAACTTTGGCATTAAAAGAAATTGCTTTTTTTTGTTTAGTAATTTTATTTTTAAGCCAGCGAAACAATTCAAATAACACAGGAAAACCCAAACCGCCTAAAATAATTAGCGTGGTAATAATTAAATTTACGCTGATATTCCCTTTAAATGAAGCTAAATTATCACTAAACAAAGAAAAACCCGCGTTATTAAAAGCGGAAACCGCATGGAAAACGCTTAAATAAAAATTGTGAAAGATCGGTCCAAAATACGAAACAAATTGCCGATAAATCAATAAAATTCCCATGCCCTCTATAATAAAAGTAAACAATAAGATTCTAACCACTAATCGACCCGCCTTGTGCCAATTACTTAAATTCAAAGCATCGCCCAAAAATGCTTGTTCGCGTAAACCAAGCTGCCGACCCAAAATTAAACTAAAAAAAGTAGTAAAAGTGACGATCCCCAAGCCTCCAATCTGGATTAAAAGTAAAATAATCAATTGGCCGAAGCGGGAAAAATACGTTCCTGTATTTTGTACAATCAAGCCCGTCACGCAGGTGGCCGAAGTGGCTGTGAATAAAGCGTCTATCCGGGAAATTTTATCGCCGAAATGCACCGCGCGCGGGAACATCAAAAACATTGTGCCGATAAAAATAATCAAAGCGAAAGACAAAGGAATTAAAAATATCGGCCGAAGCAAAGTTCCGCGCAAAGCAGTAATAGTTGTATTGACATTGGCAATACTCAAAAGAATAAAAACAAACAGATAGAACTGAATGGAGAAATAAAAAGTTTTAATGCCCAGGAATCTTTCTAAAAAGATATCAAGAAACTTAGGCGAACCGAAAAAATAAATTACGGAAAATATTAAAATCAACGCGGCGGACAATAAAAAATAACCGCGGTTATTTTTTAGATATAAAATGCGATTATGCGTCAACAAAAATTTGATTAAAATTATAAAGTTGATGGCAAAAATAAAAAACAATTGCGCTTGGTGTAAAAAGAAACGACTAGCCGAGGTATAAAATCCATATTCAGCAATTAACGCAAAAATCGCTAGTCCGGCAACTAGAATAATAAACCAGTTCAAAATACTTGATATTCTCTTTCGCCAATCCACAATATTCAATATATTCAATCAAATTATAAAGGGTATTAACCCTGTGTTATCTGCGCTCGCTCGGAAACGAAAATGAAATTTTCATTTCGCTCGCTCGCTTGATAATACTCTCCGCCATTTACTATATCAAAAAATGGCAGAAAATCAAAAAACTACCCTCAACGAGGTAGTTTTTTGTGTTTGATATAAATTCTAAAATTTGAATTGCTCTCCGATCTTCCCGATTACCGGCAATGGTTTTTGTTCTCCTTTGGCCGCGGACATAATTCCAACGATCATTAAAATGAATAATGCGAGATTCAATAGCCGAACGATAATCCAGCCATAATAAGGAAGGATGTAATCAATAATACTCACGGCTATCCATCCGATAAAAAGAAGCAGTCCTTGTTTAATATGATATTTAACAAATGGATCATTTTTCGCTTCGGTCAACAATGGAACAAAAAATATTATATAAGCAATAATGGCCATAAGGGTATTTTTCTGAGTACCCGTGGCTTGAGATGGATTTTCTTGTGGTTGACTTTGTTGTACAGTAGATTCTTCCATAGATTTGTAATTATTAAATCGATTTTGAGATCGACCTTTTAGATATTATACTAAATATTCACTTTTAATTCTTTGGTCTTTTATTAAAGTTATAGAGGGTATTAACCCTGTGTTATCTTCGCTCGTTCGGAAATGAAAACTTCGTTTTCACTCACTCGCTCGCTCGATAATAAATTTATCCTTCTAGTTTTTCCCCGCACTCGCCGCAAAAACGAGTACCGACCGGATTTTTTGCTCCGCATTTTTGACAGACAATCATTCCTAGTGGAGTGCCGCAATTAACACAAAATTTGCCGATACCCGCCGGCTTCCCGCAAACAGGACATAATGTTTGTTTGGCCTCAATTGAACCGGTAAAAACCTGGGTTGCTTCTGCTTTTGCTTCAATGTCTTCGGTTTTTTTCTTTGCTCTGGCAGCAGCCACTTCAATTGCCTCTCGCGGAGCGCATTTTGTGCAAAGACCCTCTTGCTCGTTCCAATCATTTTCGCAAACCCACTCAGTACATTTTGGACAGCGGTGAAAATGGGCTTTTGCTTCAACCTGGGCTTCCTCAAAAGCGATATCGTGTTCCTTCTGCCATTCTGGAGACATACCTTGAAATCTTTCACTGACGACATCAGTCCCCCTTTGAATTCCATATCCGATATTATATTTTCCGGCTATTTGAGCGGCCGCGCCCAAAAGACCGCCCAATCCTTTGAAAAATTTTCCTTTATTATAGGATTTTGAGGTGATGAATTTCGTTTTATAGCCTTCTTGGCAGATAGCGCAAAAAAAAGTAAATTGAAATCCTGCTTCGGTGCTGTTGTCGGCAAAATTGTCGGTAAAAGGTTGTAGTGGCATAAATTTTTAAATTAAAAATTATTAATAATTATTTTTTCTCAAGTGGTTTTCCGCACTTGATGCATTTATCGCTGAGCGGCGGCTGCTCCTGATTACAATGAGGGCAGACAATTAAAAGACGAGCGCTGCAATCCTCACAATAATCGCCAAAAAAGGTAACTTTTCCGCACTTTGGGCAAACAATTCGTAAATTTTGACCGCAACGGCTACAAGCTTGCCAACCCCTATCAACTGGTTCATGGCATTTTGGACACCGATATGGGCCTAAGGGATTTATTTTTCCGCAAAGAGGGCAAACAGTAGAATTAGGTGGAATTAATTTGTCGCAGTATTTACAGGGGTGCTTATAGCCAACTGTTGGTTTATCTGCTTCTTTACTGCCGGAGAATGTCGCCGGAGGAATATTTTCTTTTTTGACCGACTTTTTCCGCAGAAGAAAAATAAAAACAATAATAATCGCTACGACTATTCCGGCAATAATGCCAATGTATAACCAATTTAAATTTTTCATTCCGACTAATAATTTAGAGAAAAAATTATCATTGGGTTGCGTTGGCGGCTTCTGTCCGGGTGGAAGCACAATCATACCGCATTTCCCATCTTTACAAACATTGCCCGCTGAACAATCCGAGTCTTTCGCGCATCCAACAATAGAAGTCGAAGGTTGGCACTGGCCATCTTTACAAATCAATCCCGCTGAACAATCCGAGTCTTTCGCGCATCCAGAAGGCAGAATTACAATAAATTCACATTTATTATTCTTACAAATTTTTCCTGTCGAGCAATCAGTATCTTTTGTACACTGAGCCGGCGGCGGAGTGATGGCGCATTTATCATTACAATCTTCCGCTTGGTAACAAGTTTTTGTGGTAGTTTTTTGACAAGTATTCAAGGAATCAAACTCTCCCACCTCGCCGCAATACTGACCATCGCAAGCATAAAATTTTATTAAAGGAACAGAGGATTTAATTTCCAATTTATAATTAGCTAAAGCATCTTGATAAGGATATTCTCCATTTAAAACAGACATAAAAATATCAGTATCGGCTGAAGGGACTAAAGATAAAGAAACAATCGCCCCTGAATTTGCCGAACTTTCTTCTTTAAGCAACTGTCTATCTAGATCATAGAGACTCAGGGTTAATGACGTTTTAGAAGGTGGAGTAATTTTAAATTCATAAGTGGCTCCTTTTTTGAGCCCAATTTTATAAATGTCCTTCCAATCATTGCCCAGTGATTGGGTAATACCGGCAATACCGGATAAATAACCGCTATAATTGCCCGGGGTAATATTTACGAATTTATCAAAAGTGTCACCGGCATCAGTTCCGCTATTAGCGTCAAATTTATTTAATAAAGAAAAATCCAGAGTGAATGATTCGGTTTCTCCATCATCCCAAATTTTAACATAAATTTTATGGGAAGTTTTGTCGCTATTTAAGAGCCAATCAGCCTTAATTTCTTTGCCATCCCTGTAGACTGCGTCAGACTCATCTACTAACCCCTCTTTATTTTCATTAAAAAGTTTTATCCCGTCCATTGTCCCATATTCTCCCTTAGATACAAATATTCCTTTAAGCTGAGCTAATTGTCCGGGTTTGGCTTCAAAATAATAGGTCATCTCCTGATTCTCTAACGCAAAACCTTGATATTGACCTGGCACAATTTTAACCGCTGTTTCAAAACTGTTGCCGCCCGCCGGCAAAGTTTGTTGAGCAAAAGCAGAATTAAAAGAAATAATTCCAATTAAGAAAAAAAACAAACCTAAATAAATCTTGATTTTTGAATTCATATAATTGATTAATGATTATTTAAATTTTAATTATCTAAAAAGGGACAAGCTCGCCACTTATATTCACTTTTGCATTAGTACCCTTCAATACTCCCAATGGATCCTCCGGGAATAATTTGGCGCCGATTAGATTCGAGGAGACAGCGGTTAAAATAATTTTATCCCCTTCAAACTTAAAGGCAGCGTAAGCGGGCTCAAAAATATGCCATAGTGGCTCATCGTCGCCATAAAATGGTTCCTGTCCAGGTTCGCAAGTAGTGACATAAAGGACTTTAAAATCCTTATGCGCTTCCGGATCTGCCGCGCCAAAATTTATTGTCCCGTCGGAAAATGAAACACCGCCAGCTAAGTTAAAAGGGAAGGAGGATATTTCCACATTTAACTCACCACATGTTATACTAATATGAGCGGATTCCAATATGGCCTTCCCGCCAATCTCAATCGATGAAAGAAGCTCTCCGTTGTGCAGTAAGGCAGGGTCACCATAGGGACCATTAAAAATCATCCTCATCTCGTCAATCCGCGCAGTATAAGTTTTCGTGTAGCCACCTATTACTGGATTGGTCGCCACTTCCTCTCCCTTAAGAGTTCCGCGCCATTTTTTATTCTCATACTTTCTTTTCATCTCGTAAAATTGAGCAGTTTCCTGATCTTGCTTTTCTTTGCCGGGGATGACGGTGCCGGGAGGAATGATATCAGGGATAGTAACTATTTTCCCTGCCATGCATTCTTTGTCCTTGACCGGATTTTTTTCAAAAAATTCGCGGCACTCTTTGCTTATCTCCAGATTAGCCAAACATTTTTCCGCGCCCGGCGTTTTAGAAATAAAATCTAAGCACTCCCCGAAACAGGTTTTTTCAATATCGGTGCCTGTTGGCAAAATCTGTCGTCCCTTAAATAGAGTACAGCCAGAAAATAATACTGCCCCGAAACATAAAATAAATATCAAAATCAAATTTCTTGTTGTTCTCATAAGACAAAATAAAATTATTATTTTTTAAATCATTGCCCTATCTTTATAGTTATAACACGACACCAGAACTAATCAACTTTCTCTTCTGTCTTTCCGTTTTCTTCATTTTTTTCGTCTACTCCTTTACTTGTCTCATTTTCTTCTTTTAAGTCAGTTTCTTTCTCGACCACATCCTCAATTTTCTGCCATTTTTCTTTGTCATCCTTACTGATAGCATTAAATTCAAGCAAATTTTTGACGTCTTCTTGCCACTGCTCATTGTCTCTGTGAATAACTCGGCCGATAAAAAGTTCCCGCATCAATTTAATTTCCGGAATTTTAGCCATAGAAAATTTATATTTTACATATTCAGATTCGTCTAATTTTTCTTCCGGCAGGTAGATTGGTTCTCTTCTAAAATTAATTGCTGATAGACCGCGATTGATTTTTGAAATTAAATCATCGATCTGACCATCAATTTTTACCTTGTCGGCTTCTCTATATTCTTTTCGGCCAAGAATTCTAAAAAAATAAGTCGCCCGACCGGTTTCTTTTTCGCCGGCTGTTTCAAAAGCGACGACATTGCCTGGTTTTGACTTATCTTCACTATAAATAGGAACAAAAAACCAAAAATAATCGCCGGTTAATCCTCCCATTAACCCCTTTTTAAAACCGATGTAAATTTTATCCTGCTCGCCTATTGATTTTAAAAATTCATATTCTTCTTTCACTTCAGTTTTCATCAATGCCATTTCCAATTTTTTGAAAAATTCAGGAGAAACCTCTTCAACGTCTCTTTTATTCACCGCCTTTCCTTCTTTAATTAATTTAGAAATTTCATTCAAAGTTAAAAAATCAATTTCTGGCCAAATTCCTTTAATAAAATTCTGGATGTTTAAGGAAATTTCATTAAGACAACCGCTTAAAGTTTCTTTAAATAAATCAAATTTTTCGCCCAATTTTAAAATAATAAATTTTTCGCCCACCTCGTCAGTAATAATAATCTTAAAGTCTTCGCTTTTTGTTTCTAAAATATCGCTAAAACAGACCCTCAAGAGTTCTCCTCTTTCCGGTAAAATGACTAAAGAAGTTTGATAAAATTTAAATTCTGCTTTGCCTCTTTGTTTTTCCGCGCCCGATTTATCTAAATACATAAAATCGGCCTCAATCCCGGATTTTTTTAGAGTCTCCTGAAATAAAAGATCTTTTAAAAGCGCTTCATTTCTTAATTTAATAAAAATTCTGACAAAATCTTCGTATTGATATCCGAGTTTGGAAATCTGTAATTCTTGCCCTTTGCCGAGAGAAAGCTTTAATTGATAATCTTCGGGAGTTAAATCAATAATTTCCCGATAAGAAAAAATATAAGTTCCCCATTTCTCCGGGAAAATGGAAAAATTTTCTTTGTCTAAAACTATTTTGGCCGGCGTCTCGGAAATTTGGATTCCTCTTTCGTTCTGTAAAACAATACTGCCGAGCAATTCTAAAATTTTTTCATCCTCGTCTTTTTTGTTTATTATCGACATGAATTTTATCAATTAAACAAAAATTATATTTATATTTTCTATTTTTGTTTTAAGATACTTTTCAACAAATTTTTTCGTTTCTTCTTCAAAAGTTACAATCTTGCCTTTAACCTTAAAAATGTCTTTGTTTGCACGGTTAAGTTCCAAATTAAGATTGTTGCCATCAAAATCAACCAACTCGAGCGAAACTTCGCCTATCGGAGGTCTCTGATTAAAATTATCAATAATATTTTGACTTCTTCTTTAGTCATATTTTACTCTTATTTCGCTGTCAACACGACGATTTCCTGTCCTTCCTCTCGATCTGGAGAAGCCCAATCAACGGTAAGATAGAGACTCCCTTTCTTAAGGTTTAAGACTTCGCCCGACTCTTCTATCTCATATCCATTTTTTTCAAAAGCGTTTTTCAGTTTTTCCTCTGTTGGTTTATTTTTCCAAACATAAACCAGCATATTAGATCCTTGGCCCGGGAAATTATAATTCAAGGTTGTTAATTTGGCTCCACCACAAACTTCGCTGAAGATAGACTTCAATTCGCTCACCAAGCCAGCTGGCACCACTATTTCTTGAGCCGAACTGTATGGGTCTTTCTGCCCTGCACCCTGTTCTCCTCTTTGAGACGTTACGGTTCCTGTCTTTGGGGTTGACGCCGGAAAAACTGATCCCTTTTTAGCGCAACCAGCACCCATTAATATGATTACCCCTGAAATTAACACTAGTATCGTTAAAAATTTAATTTTTGAATTCATATGTTGTTTCTAATTTAAAATTTTTGTTAATTTGAACTTCAAATTAAAATTTAAATTGTTCCTTGTTGTGTCTCGTCATCAATTTGATTATTTTCCAGTTGCCTGCAATTCCTGTAATCGCTGTATATACTTTAGTCCAATTTCTCCAGCATGCTGGGGATTTTTCTCTAATTCTTTCCCGAAAGCAGTAATGCCCTCTTCGGTTATGCCATATTTATTATATAAATCCTTCATGTACGAGACAAAACCCATTGAATCATTTGGATGCTTTTGCGCGTAATAAGCAGTCTGAGCCAATATCTCTATATAAATTTCGTCGGTCATTTTTCCGCTTAGTTCAACGATTGGTCCGACTTGACTAGATGCGTCAGAAGGAATACTTTCGGGTTCTGCGTTTTCAACCCCTCCTCCGCCTTGTGTTCCGCCGCCAGCCCCTCCACTGGGAATTATTCCTCCGCCAGGAATTGTTCCACTAGGCGCAAATGGAAACATTGTCCCACCTTCCTTTAATGTGTTGTAATATTCTTCAATATTCTCCTTGGTGCAATTACTTTTGGCTTCGGAATCTTGTATCCATTTACAAAAACTTGCGTCGCGATAATAAATAGCTCCCATGCCGTAGCACATATCCTGTGAGTCTTTATCGGATTTCTTACATTCATTAATGAATTCCGATTTGCTCATCACCACTTCGCCTTTCTCTTTCATCATGCCCATGAGACTATCTTTATCTATTCCTCCAATACCAATGCCTTCTCCAGTAAAAAAATCTTTTTTAAAGCCGAAATAAACCATTCCAACAACCGCGACGATTAAAACGACCAAAATAATGCCTAATGTTTTTTTGCTCATAATTTTTATTTAAAATTAATTGATTAAATACAATCTTTTATTTAATTATACTCTGTTTCTTAAGAAAAGTAAAAAGTTCATTTAATATTTTGTCCGCCTCTTCTCGATTGAGATATCCTTCTTGCGCTAAAGTGCTATTTACCGGCAAAATGTGAGTGGTGCGGTAGGTTTTGCCTTCAATCTTTTCCGTCTCAGTTTTGGTTTGTGATTTTGTCAATGAATGGCAAAAAGTATTGCCGGAAGGAAGAGTTGCTATCATAGACAATAAATTGCCGGAGATAATAAAATTATTAACTCTGATTCCTAAACACATTTCCACATATTTTAACGGGGCAACTTTTGGTTGAAAAGGAAGCTTGACGTCGGGGTCAAAACAACCGCCACCATTCGCTTCCATTTTTATGCCACTGCTTTTTGCCGGCTGCGGAGCCGAATATTGTTTGAATTTTAAATTTTCCGTTCGTATAAAAGCCGCTGGAAAACCCAGATACTTCCCTTCATAGTATTGGGCTCCAGTTTCTGCTTTTAATTTTTTATACTGTTCTTTAATTTGTTTTGAAGCTTTTTCCATTACCTCTTGCATTTTGGGAAGGCCCTTCTCAAGCTGTTTCATCTGCTCTTTAGAAAGCGAGGATTTCATCGCAGATTTATAATAGTCACTTTTTAAAAGTTCGCCCAAATTTTTAATTCCCATATTTTCTACTCCCGGAATGGGCATTTCAGTAAAACCCTGGGTCGGCAAAATCTGAAAAGAAAGCAATTGGGCCTCAGCTGATTTTTCGTCAGAGAATTTTGCTATGGTTATGATGACATCTGAGTCATATTTTCCACTAATATCAACATCTGCTTTCTGATATTGATTTTTTAAACCTTGAACAGATGCCATTGTGACATCGGGCGTTAAACCGCTTTCTGCCATTTTGGCCATACCTTCAAAAAAATCCTTCATTCCCGATCCTTTCCGAGTTGAAATCCCATGATAAGCTATTGATTCGGATTCTGAGATACTTTTTCCTTCCCCATAACCCTTAGTTAATTCAGGAGCAATATTAATTTCCGGATTGATGTGGCGGAGTTGAATAGCGATCTGATTCTCACCGCCCGTACGGGAAATTTCTTCCCAATTTTTTGTCGGCAACCAATTTTTAGGAAATTCGTTAAAATTCATAATTAATATGTCACTTTCAAAAACGCTTTATCGGGATTATTCGTGGAAAAAGTCAAAATCAAAAAATAACCCGACTTATACGTCGTCAAATCATAAAGCCTCTCGTCCTGTGTTTTATAACCAAGTCCTTCAAGATAATTTTTTACCGCGGTTATATCGTCTTTAGTGACAACACGATCAAATACATAATAAAGCATTGCTCCGTCCATATTGTCCGTCATCTTGATTTGATTATTGTAAAGCTGATTTAAAATCGGTAGCAACTCGCTGTGGATAGTCCGACTCTTATCATTTATCAATTCGCCAGGGGTTGCTCTTTCATAATGAATTTGCGGCCAAGTTCTTGGCGCGGTTGAATCGCTGGTTGAATTTTGAAGCGGGGTATCCGAGGCGAAAATTTCTGGCGCGAGCGGACAGAGAGTGTCTTTGGAACTCTTAAACAAGGCAAAAACAGTCGTTTTTGCCTTTTTATAAAGAGAAAATTCCGGTTTTCGTGATGTTAATTTGATTTTAAAAGGGTTTGCTTGCGCAATCAAATCATTTGAAATTGCGTAGGGCGTCATCATTTCCGTGACGAATTTGCCGTTAAAATCTATAATCCAATTTTTATCTTCATTAACATTGCCACTGGCATCCAATTTCATCAAAAAACCTTCATTATAATAGACCTTCTCGCCAAATGAAATTTTTCTGACTACATTGGTTGTGTATTCACCGGCAATAACGGCTCCGCTATCCGAGGTGGGTTTCAAAATATAATTTATAACCGAGCGTTGAGGATTAATTATCTTTGCCCAGATAGCCTTCATTGTGTCGTCAACTTTCATCATAAAAACACCCGGACGAAAAGAATCTTGCACGGCTGTATATAGCGCCTGAACTTTTGACCAATCTTGTTTCGTTTGTTCGCTATTTTCAATATTATCTATTTGATTTGCCTTGCATTTTTCCTCGCTAATTTGATACTTCACGCAATACAAATCGCGCTCCGCGTTGGCGTTTATAATTTGCGCGTGATAATTATCTTCAGCCCAAGTAATGGAGCCGACAACCATTATTTGATTATCAGCTGTCAAGGACGTGGAAAACTTTGTCATCGGAGAAGTAAACTCATTAAAACCAAAGGTTATTTTTTTAACCCACTCCAAATTGCCCGAAGAATTAAATTTGAATCCGGCCATCCAATTTTTTACACCTGTTGTTAAATCAAAACTATCAGACAGCATAGATAAGCCGGAAGAATTTCCTAAAATTAAATAACCATTATCCCCTGTCCGGACAAGGCCGTGAACAGTTATTGCTCCTTGACGCCATTTTTTCCAACCCATTTTAAAACTCCCATCCTCTTGGGGAATAGCCACCGCCATATCCAACGGCGTGCCTTCCATGCTTTTCGCCCATTCAAAATTAAAATCTTTATCAAATTTTGCCAAACCCGGATAAGTATCAAAATTATAAGGCAATTCTTTTTCCGGATTCGTTTCGGCGATATTTCCCGCCAAGGCATAACCGCCATCCGGTGTCGCGACTAAATAAGAATCATTTTCGCGAGCGATAAAATTCTTAATATTCTTTGACCATAAAAGGTTGCCATTCTTATCCAACTTTAAGACCTTAAGCGAGGCGAAAGGCAAATCCATATAAACAGCGCTGTCTTCTCCTCTTTTAGATGGCGCCAGATTAAGCATATTCGCGTGAAACAAAAAATCATTATCCGCGGTTTCCAGCAAGGAATTTTTGGCGTCTTCAACAGAGGCGGTAAAAGATTTGTTCCAAATCATACTGCCGTTTTTGTCCAATCTGGTGAACAAAATTTTATTCACTTCCACGCCCGCGCTGGACTCCGCGGTCTTGATAAAACCCCAGACTTTGGAAGCCATTAAATATCCGCCGTTTTTCAACTCAATAATTGACTGGACATCTTCTTCGCCCCGAGCATTTCCAACGCCGGCGGCATTGGTGGTTTTTAAAAACTTCATCCATTGGACACTGCCCTCCTTATTTAGTTTGGCTACAAAACCGTCCGGCGGAATCATCATAATGTTGGGGTCAGTCGTGCCGGAAACGATATATCCGTTGTCTTTGGTCGGCCAAGCGCCATTAATTTTTGTTAATGCCAAAAGGCGGTATGATTTCAAAAAAGTGGTATTGGGAAGAGCTATTGTCCCCGCGCCATCACAAGAAAGAGCGCCATTCGATTCAGCATTAACAAATAGAATTTGATCGTGGAAAAAATAAACTAAACTAAAACAGCAGGTTAATAAAACGGCTAACCCTAAAATTTTCCAATTGCTCTTAATAAAAAAATGAATTTGGGGCATGGGTTAATTTCTATATTTTATTTATATATAATTCGGCTCTTTTATTATATCACAAAAAAATTAGTAACTGACGAATAAAGTCCCCTGCGTTTTATCTTTCAAGGAAAAAGTGAGGGTTAGCGTCCGACCGATTTTCATCATAACCAACTGGTCGCCTTCGGCTAAATATGTCTTATATCCCAGCCCTTCAAGATAACTTTGCGTTGCTGTTTTATCATCCTCGGTTACCAGCCGTCCCAAAACATATTCCAAACCGCCGGAAACATCTTTTTTTAATTTTACCTCGCCGGAGAATATTTGATTAAGAACAGGCAGGAGTTCCTGATGAATTTGAATCGCGGTTTTATAAACCGGCTTAATTTCTTCGGTATTTGGCGCGTTCTCATAATTTATTTCCGCCCAAGTTTTTGTTTTTGGCGGAATTTGGGAAGGAAAAACTTTCGGCAAATTAGAAGAAACGGCCGGTTCCGTTGTGTTTACAGCCATAGCGCAAATATCAATAACTTTTGTTTTAAAAACCGGCGTTTTTGGCTGGACTTTTTTATCAATTTTTATGGAAAAACTTTTCACCACCGGAAAAAAATCTTTTAAAGCAAGAAAAGGACCGACATCTTTAATGGATAAATCGGCATAATCGGCAATCATTCCCTCGCCACCCGCGGCCTCGCCGTTGACATCCAGTTTGACAAGTAAAGTATCCAGAAAATAACCTTGGCCCATGCTCCAGCTGTAATTTAGAATTGATGTGTTATAACTGCCGGCAATGATTAAGCCATTATCTGAAGTCGCCTGAATCCCATAACCATAGACATAATCCTCCAGACTGATTTTTTTTGACCACTGCGGATTAAAATCAGCATCTGTTTTTAACAATATCAGGCCATTATTCAAAGTGGTATCAAAACTCTTGGCGGTTTTAATATAATTTTCCCAGGCCAAAAGAAGCTCCGGGTCGTTGGTTATTTTTCCATTGTCGCAATCCGCTTCCCGATTCTTGCTGGCGCATAAGGCATCTAATTGTTCCTGCTTTTCATCAACAATATCAGCTCTATTTTCCTGGTCGCTTCTGGGAGACGGAAGATAATCCATTTTAAAAACAAAACCGTTGTCTTTTGTCTTAATTATTTTTGTTCCGCTTATATCATTATTAAATTGCTGGCCAAATTGCATGCCTAATTTTATCGCTTTTGCCCATTGGAGCTCGCCGGAATTATTAATTTGAACGGCCGCCAAGGAATATTTGCCGGCCGGAGTGGACCAAGTGGAACCGCCGGTTAAAGCCGGGGAAAGAAAGCCCAAAACCATATAACCGCCGGCTGTTTGCCGGACGGCGATAAACTTACCGGCCGGCTGGCGCTTCACCCGATAACTCATTTTGGTGTGGCCGGTTTCATCTGTCTTATAAATTGACTCTTCCATGGGAACAATTTCCAAACTTTTCGCCCATTCAATTTCTAATTTAGAATTAAATTTAACCACTACCGGTACGGCCGTATTCTCTACCGCCACTGATCCATCCTCAAATTTCTCCGCCGGACCGCTTTCTCTGCCCGTGGTTTTGACGCCGCCCACGGCGATAAAACCGCCGTCAGCCAGCGGTTCAATGTCAACGCTGTTCATCTCCATTTTTTGTGCCCATTTTTTATTCCCATTTTTATCAAATTTAGCCAGGACAAAATCAGTTGGCGCCGTTTTTTTGC